>Ga0182027_10001389_pt1 | contig 40667 bp, 28 predicted proteins | sample 712E1DmetaG_FD_121300 | JGI IMG/M metagenome (GOLD analysis project Ga0182027, IMG submission 121300) | Permafrost microbial communities from Stordalen Mire, Sweden - 712E1D metaG (Illumina Assembly) | ecosystem: Environmental > Terrestrial > Soil > Wetlands > Permafrost | place: Sweden...
AATCGCATTGTTTTTATCAATTGTTACTAATTTTTACTTTTTATTATAATACCCCTTTTCAGAGGGGACTCAATGTTCAATGTTCAATGCTCAATGTTCAATGTTTAGCGTCCAGCGTTCCCAGTCTCTCAGTCTCTTAATCTAAAAGTACAGATCCCTCTCCCCTAGCTTAATCCTTTCAATTTTTTCCTTTGTGCTTACGGCCACCCCTGCTTCAAGTTTTTCGAGGTTTTTTTCGATAGTTTTCCATCCTTTTTCAACAGTTTCTCCCTGGGCATAATCGCAGATATATTCTGAGAGAGTAAGTATTGCATTTGGAGTACAGAATCTTTTTATGAATCCGGGTACTGAAAACTCCATGAAATGTTCACCGGTGCGTCCCATTCTGTAACACGAGGTGCAAAACGAAGGCAGGTAATCGTTTTCCAGGAGTTCATCGATAACTTCTGCCAGTGAACGAGCATCATTTATCTTAAATTGCTCACGATTCAGATTTTGTTTTTCATTTTTTGTATCGGAATATGAACCAAGCTCGAGTTTCGTACCACCATCTATCTGTGATACACCATATTGCATAGCTTCCCTCCTGACGTCAGGAGCCTCCCTTGCAGTTAATATCAATCCGGTATATGGAACGGCAAGTCTTAGTATGGCAACCAGTTTCTTAAAATCTTCATCCCCTGTTTCATATTTACCGTCAATATTCAGGCTGAGGGCATCTTTAATACGGGGGAATGAAATTGTATGGGGGCCTACGTTATAACAGGCCTCAAGGTGATTGGTATGACGTACAAGTCCCATTACTTCAAACCTCCAGTCGTAAAGGCCGAAGAGGGCCCCTATTCCCACATCGTCAATTCCGGCTTCCTGTGCCCTGTCGAGCGCTGTCAGGCGATATTCATAGTCTCTCTTTTTTCCTCCAAGATGATACCACTTATATGCTTCAGGATGATACGTTTCCTGGAATACCTGGTAAGTACCGATACCTGATTCTCCCACGGTTCTGAATCCCTCAATATCGAGAGGGGCCGCATTTATATTTACCCTCCTTATTTCACCGTGGCCTTTCTTTACACCATAAACAATTTTAACTGTATGGGCAATATATTCAGGTGAATAATCAGGATGTTCTCCGTAAACCAGTATTAATCTCTTCTGCCCATTATCCTCGAGAGCTTCAACTTCTTTAACTATATCACTATCACTCAGGGTCTTCCGGATAGCTTCAGCGTTTGTAACTCTGAATCCACAATACTGGCAATTATTGATACACCTGTTTCCGACATAGAGAGGTGCAAAAAGCACAATCCTGTTTCCATATACCTTCTCCTTCAATTCACGGGCACCTTGTTTGATCTCATCAGCCAACCCGGTTCCAACAGAGTTTACAAGAACAGCAGTCTCCTCCATTGTGAGTCTTTGCTTATCAAGCGATTTTGCAATAACATCTCTTACCCTCTGCTTATCAGGCTTGGTATTATTGATCAGGTTCCATATCTCTTCAGGATCAATGAATGGCTTCATTCGCTGATCGGGAATACTCAATTTTTCAGGTGAAAACTTCATTAAATTAAAAATTAAATTTAAGCCTCGCAACTTCGACTGCAAAGATAATCAACAAATAGCCTTTTGAAAATGATTTCTGTTAATATATAAGGTCCGATATCTCCTCGATCGCCAGGTTGATTTTTGAAACAGCCCTGATATCGGAAAAGCTGATAGCTCCATGTATCTTTTTATGGAATGAAACAGTGATTTTATTACCAGAATTAAGGTTTATTTCTTCAAAAATATTCACTAAAACTTCTGATGTATTTTCAGGTCTGCCATGAATTATTGCCATTCCTTTTGAATTGACCAGCCCCGACTCAATTGAAACAGCATATATCCCCGGTGAAGGCAGGATTTTGCATTCTTCTGTAAGTGGAATTTTTAACAGTGAAGGAAGATTATGAGTATCTTCAATCAGATAATTCTCAGGTTTACCCTTAATAATATAATAGTGATCGAGGTATGCATTTGCTCTTTGAATATAACCATCGCTTATAGCCTGCCGGATTTTTGTTGAACTTACGGTTTCGTGGTAAACCTCCTGTTCGGGAATCTCTTCTGCCTCAAAATGATATTTTCCCTGCCAGTCCCATAATTGTTTATAATCACCTTCCTTGTTGAATCCAAAATGATGGTTAAACCCGGCAACAACAACTTTTGCATTTAGGATGCCATGAAGTAAATCTCTTACAAATTGTTCGCTTGTGATCTTTGAGAACTCTTTTGTGAATTCTACTATAATGACATTATCAAGTCCCGCTTTCTCCAGAAGATCAAGCTTTTCTTCCTTTGAATTAATCAATTTAAGATCTTTCCCTGCAGTATCGGGGTAGAGAACTTTTCTGGGATGAGGATCAAATGTGATCAGCACCGATTCGCCATTGTATTTCTCAGCCAGCATCCTGAGCCGGTTAAGTATGGTCTTATGTCCGATATGAACCCCGTCGAAGGATCCGGTTGTAACGACAGGGTTTATGATATTTTTCGCCTCCTCAATGCTTTTGAATATCTTCATGTTAAACCTGTAATCTAAATTTTATTCTCTTTTACAAAATAGGCAACTTTTTCTATTGAAGTTATCATATCATATTCCTCGAGGTAGACCCCGGAGGGTACGTTTAAAGGAATAGTTGTAAAATTCAGAATACCTTTTATTCCATAGCGGACCATTTCTTCAGTTATCTCTTTTGCAGAATCTAGGGGAACTGTAAGAATTGCTATTCTGATATCCAGCTCTTTTATCATCCTTTCTATATCGTTGTACGGATAACATTTTACTCCTGAAATAACTTTATTTATTTTCTGCGGATCGTTATCAAACGATGCCACAAGGTTAAGTTTTGATCTTTTGCCCTTAAAATAACCGGCAACAGCTCTTCCAAGATTCCCAATCCCGATTACTGCCACATGTATGCTCTCTTCAGAATCTATTATCTTACTGATAGTATCGATAAGCTCCCTGACATCATAGCCTTTTCTAAGGACGCTCGAATAACCAATCAGCATAAGGTCACGTCTTACCTGTACGGCAGTAATATGAATACGTGCAGCCAGATCATGGGAATAGATGAAGTTTCTTTTCTCGTTAAGGCATTCCAGAAGTGTCCTCCTGTATTTACTAAGCCTTTCTACGGTTTTTCCTGGTAGTTTCATGGAATGGTTATTGGTTTTTTTGGTAATCGTACTGTAAATACTGTTCCTACATCGGGGGTACTATCAACCTTAATTGTGCCATGATATAATTCCACAACTTTTTTAACTATCGATAATCCGAGTCCGCTTCCTGATATATTCCTTGTCTTTTCATTCCTGATCCGTACAAACTCAGCAAAAAGATTTTCAGTATCATTTTTGGTTATGCCAATTCCGGTATCCGAAATAATCAGAATTGCTTCACTGTCAGAACTATCTATTGTAATTTCAGCTTTGCCGCCTATTTTATTGTACTTAACAGCATTGGAGATGAGATTATTAAATACAATCTCCATATCATCGGGGTCAGCCATTATAATAACATTTGTCCTTACGTCGAGATTAATACTTACATCCATCTGGATTGCATAAGGCTGAACAGTCACTATTGCTTCTGAAGCCAATTCGGCGAGATTTACCTCCTGTATTTTTTCTTCTTTTCGTTCAAGTCTGATTTTAGTAAAATCAAGAAGGTCCATGATAAGGCTTCTCATTCCCTGTATCCTTTGAAGAGATCTCTCAATAGGAGTTGCGTAATCATCAATTAATTCTCCGGCCTGCTTGCCCTGCATCATCCTGAGATAACCTTCCAATGCATTAAGCGGTGCTTTCAATTCGTGCGACAATACAGAAAGAAACTGATATCTGATCTTTTTCCCCTCCTGTTTCATCTTATGTGTTATCCTCTTAAGATACTGCTGTTTGGTAATGTTTTCAATACTTGATTTCAGCTCCTGTGGGGTAAATGGCTTAGGAATGAAATCGATAGCACCGTCGCGGGTTGCCCTTAATGCAACGTCGAGAGAAGCATAAGAGGTGATCATTGCGACAACAATATCATAATTTCTTTTCCTGATATACTCCAGAACTTCAACTCCCTGTATTCCCGGTAATTTGTTATCGAGCAATAGAATATCAGGCATATCCCGCTCAAGAATTGTGATGCCTTCCTCGCCTGTGGCAGCTTCGGTAACCTCAAACGTATAATCCTCATCCATAAAAGGATAGGTAACGTGAAAGTTGTTGAGTATCCTGGATACACCTGATCGTATACCCGGTTCATCATCAATAACAAGTACTTTCAGAACAGCCATCTTAAAGTTTTAATAATTTCATAACCTCCTGGTCGAGTTGTTCAGGTCTGATACCTTTTTCGAGGTATTTGTCAGCTCTTATCCACGACTTTTCCTGGTCAGAATCGATGCTGAAGGATAATCCTGTTTCATGAGATACCGCTGTTGCCAGAATAACCGGCACATCGGGGTATTTTCTCTTTATCTTGTAACATAAGATGAAGCCGCTGTCATCATTTTCCATCATCAGGTCAAATATTGCCAGGTTGGGTTTGAATCTGGCGATTACAGATTCTGCCTCCGCCTGACTCTCAACAGCCACAGTTTTGTAACCTGCCTTCTCAAGATTGAATACTGTCTGAAAAAGGTAATCCGGATCATCATCAGCAACCAGTATTGTTATGTCACTCTTTTTCATTTTTCCACAAATTTCTAAAAATTCTTTAAATCAACCAGTTATTATGATAATTATGATTATTGTTATTTTATTAACATTGTTACTGTGTTCTGGGTGCTCGGTCCTCGGTTTATTAAGTTGAATCCCTTAGCTTCTGATTCTCTTAGCCTCTCAGTCTCTCAGTCTCCCATTCTATTCCTTCCGTCTCGGCAACACAATCTTAAAGCTGGTTCCTGTTGCGCCATTGGAAGGGTTATTATTCGAATCGGCTGTTATCTGACCTTTATGCATTTTAACAATACCATAAGCAGTTGCCAGTCCCAGACCGGTGCCCTTTCCGATACTTTTTGTGGTAAAAAACGGCTCGAAAATTTTAGCCCTGTCTTCTTCTTTTATACCAGTACCTGTGTCACTTATAACTATTATTACATCGCTGAGTGTATCCTCCATCTTAATATTGACAGTTCCTCCTGCAGGCATTGCATCAAAAGCATTCTTGATCAGGTTTGTAAGTACCTGCATCATCTGCTCCTGATCAAGCATAGCTTCAGGATTTGTAGTTCTGTCATCAATATTGATTTTAACCTTCCCGGGAATAATCAGGCTTTCAAGGCTATGATCAACAAGGTCTTTTATACTAACCATCTGATGGTTTACCTGGTTCTTGCGAGCGAAATTCAATAACCCTGCTACAATTTTTTTACATCTGGCAGCCTGGTCTACGATGAGTTTAAGATCTTCTCTGACAGGATCTCCTGTCTTCGATTCTTCCAGGAGGATGTTGCTGTACATAATCACCACTCCGAGCGGATTATTAAGCTCATGTGCTATACCTGCAGAAAGCTGACCCATATGGGCCAGTTTTTCAGATTGCTTAAGAGCCTGTTTCATTGATGAGAGTTTCTCGTTTGATAATGCAAGGTCCTTTATCGATTTGTGCAGTTTTTCGATGGTATAAGGCAGGCACATCTCAACTTCAGCCAGTCCCTTTTTAATGGCTATTGCGTGCTCGACGCAACTTTCATAACCACATGCACCGCAATCGAGCTGATCCTTCTTCGTCTTTTTGCCCATCTTAATAAGAATATCGTTCACATCATTCTCATCAAGTGTTTCAATCTGGAGATCTTCGGGTTTATGCCTGATTGACAGGTCCAGGTCAGCGAACTCGTCAAATGATTTTTGCCAGCTCTCAGAATCAATATTCTGCATTTTACTATTGGCATAGGAACTCACCAGTGACCGTCTGTTATATTGCTTGCCGTTTTTTGATAACCCGGGTCCCATAATACATCCCTCGCAACAAAGCAACTCCATATGCTGGTTCTTTATCAGACCTGCTTCAAATTCCTTTAATGCTCCCTGAAAATCGATTCTTCCTTCAGCAGCTATCATATTTCCGGTTATAGCATTGTCGCTGATTTTAGCTGTCTGAAGCAATCCACGTGCAACAGGGAATATGGCGCCTCTTCCACCCACCGGCTGATCAAAGTCTATCGGTGTACTGGTTTCCGGAGTAATACCTCTGTCGGCCAGCATATCTCTTAATTCGGTAAAGGTTATAGCTTCATCAATTTCACTGCTTTCAGCTTTCTTTGCAATGCAAGGACCTATAAATACAATTTTTGTATCCTTTCCATATTTTTCACGTACCACTCTGCTCATTGCCACCATGGGGGAGACGACCGGAGCCAGGTTATCTACAAGTGCAGGGTGATAAAATTTAACGTAATTGACAATTGAAGGGCAATCAGACGATATATAAAATTTCTTTTCCTCAGATACAAGCTTTTTATATCTGTCGGCGACAAGGTCAGCGCCAAAAGAGACTTCAGCCACAAGTTCAAAACCAAGTGCCTTTATCATGCCCGTAAGGATATGATGATCAGGAATATCAAAGAATTCCGCCGGAAAACTCGGAGCAATAATAGCTGCAACTTTCGGATCACTTTCGAGAAGTTTTACTACTCTGTCGGTTGTATTAAGAAAGACCTTCGCTCCCTGGCTGCACACTTTTGTACAATTGCCGCACGCAATACACCTTTCATCAATTACCTCAGCCTGTCCTCCCACAATCCGGATAGCTTTGGCAGGGCATTCCCTTACGCAGGTATAGCATGTGCGGCAAAGCTCCTTTATGGTGTAAACCAACATATTTAATCGTGTTATTTATTATAACAATACATTTCTTTTCTCAAAATGAGTAAAGAATATCTTTTTATCTGCAATGTCAGCATTATCTTTTAACAGTTTCTCGTATAAATTTATAAGAGACGGTGATTTGCATGGCAGATTAATTGCTTCTGTATCATCCGCCTGATAGACCAGCTTCGATCTGGTTTTAATTTCATCCTTTGAATTATTGAATGATAATCCTGCTCCATGTACGCATCCGCCCGGACAAGTCATTACTTCAATAAGGTCATACTTTTTATCGGCTGCTATGGAAACCTTTAACTTTTCCAGACCTGTAAGACTATCTACTACTGCGACTTTAACCTCGGTCTCACCTATCATTACTGACATTTCCCTGAATGTTCCTCCCGATCTCAACTTTTTAAAAATCTGTATATCAGGCTCTTTCTTCATTTTCTGATAATGATATGATCGGATGACACCTTCTGCCATCCCTCCAGACACTTCAGCCAATATGGCGGCTGAGCTTCTTCCTGACATAGGTTCATCAGCCGGTTCATGTTCAATGTTTGAGGTGTCAATACCATATAACCTTATAAGCCTGGCAAGTTCCCTCACCGTCAAAACAGAATCCACATCACTGATACCTTTCCTCATCATCCCGTCTCGACGGGCTTCAAATTTCATTGCCATACAGGGAGTGGCTGAAACTGAAAAGATCTCCTCAGGTTTAACGCCAAGCTGATCTGCTACCAGAGTCTTTATCAGTACCCCGGTAATCTGTTGCGGGGATTTAACTGTGGAGAGTTGAGGAATGAGTGATGGAATAAATTGCTCTGCATATTTGACCCATGCAGGACAAGCAGAAATATATAAAGGGTTATCTGACTTATTTTCAATTCTTTCGGAGAGCTGACCTGCAATTTCGGATATACAAACATCAGTACCTAATCCTGTTTTATAAACCTTATCAAAACCAATTTTACGAAGAATGGTATTCAGAATCTTATCAAATTCCCTGGTATATCTCATCCCAAGTTCTTCAGCTATTCCGTAAACCACCATTGAAGAATACTGAATGACCTTTACTATTTCAGGTTTATTAAGGTATTCCTGAACTTCTGAAATATTATGTTTTTCATGAAGCGCACCGGTAGGACAAACCAGGACGCACTGGCCGCAATGAACACAGCTTGAAAAGTTAAAATCCCTGTCCATGGCAGCGCCAACATGTGTTTCTCTCCCTTTATTAATAAAATCAAGTGAAGTTGCAGTTATTACTTCCTCACAGACTCTGACACATCGTCCGCAGAGAATACATTTGGAGAGTTCCCTTATTATAGCAGGGCTTGACTGGTCGAGACGGGGTTTTATTTTTCTGCCGCGTATGCGTCGTTCTCTGATATTCAGCTCTTCCGAAAGACGCTGAAGTTCACAATTCAGATTTCTGTCGCAATAGAGGCAATCGTCAGGATGGTTTGACAGCAACAGCTCAACTATTGTTTTTCGTGCTGTGATCACCCTGGGTGAATGTGTTTTAATCTTCATCCATTCCTCTACAGGTTGTGAACAGGCTGTAACCAGCCGATCACGACCTTCGACTTCAACAACACACATCCTGCAGGCGCCAGTGGGGGTAAACTCTTTCATCCTGCAGAGGGTCGGTATAATAATTCCGTTGCGATTAAGGGCCGAAAGGATTGTTTCACCCTTTTCGGCTTTGATCTTTTTATTATTTACCTGTATTGTAAAAAGCATAAAAGCTATTTAACATTTATTGCACTGAACTTACAAATATCGAAACAGATCCCGCAGCCGATACATTTCTCCTCAACAATAAAAAACGGCTGAAGTCGTGTACCATAAATCGCATTTACAGGACATTTAGCAGCACATGCCGTGCAACCTGTACACTTGTCCACATCAATTGAAAATGTTCTGAGTCCCCTGCAGATATTGGCGCGGCATTTCCTGTCAAATATATGCTCTTCAAACTCATCCCTGAAATTTTTAAGAGCACTTATGAAAGGGTTCGGAGCTGTTTGTCCGAGTCCGCACAGAGAAGTGTCTTTCATTACCGATGCTATTGTTTCGAGTTGCATTACACCTTTAAATCTCTCGAGGGTTGTTCCGGATTCTTCATTCAGAGGTTTCCTTATAACACCTTCAAGTATCTCGAGCATCCTGCCGGTACCTTCTCGGCATGGGATACATTTTCCACAACTTTCATTTCGGATGAATTCCATATAATATCTTACAAGGTCAACCATACAGGTATTCTCATCAATTATCACGAATCCACCCGCTCCCATACCAATTCCCTTTTTCTTTAGAACATCGTAATCAATAACAATATCGAGGTTTTTATCTGTAATGAATGAACCTGATACTCCCCCGAGCTGTATAGCTTTAAACTCTTTCCCCTCTTTTATTCCATCAGCAATATCTTCAAGAATTGTCCTGATACTGGTACCCATTTCGATTTCAACCACACCCGACATGCGTCCTTTTCCTGCGACTGCAAATACTTTGGTACCAGGACTATTATCTGTTCCCAGAGTGCGGAACCATTCCGGTCCGTTCTGCATTATGAGGGGGACATTCATAAGAGTCTCCACGTTGTTAATAACAGTTGGTTTTCCGAATAATCCTGCTGTTGTCGGATAAGGAGGTTTAAGTTGTGGCATACCCCGTTTCCCTTCAAGAGTGTTAATCAGAGCAGTTTCTTCACCACAAACGAATGCTCCGGGTTCAACTCGGATTATGACATCAAGGTTATATCCACTTGAGAAAATATTATGCCCGAAAAGTCCGAAGTCTCTGGCTCTGTCGATTGCTTTCTGAAGCCTGTTCTTTGCATGATCCGAACCCGATCGCATAAAAATAATGGCATTAGAAGCCCCGATAGCGTAGGAAGCAATTGCAATACCTTCGATTAACCGGTGCGGATCACTTTCAAGGATTGTTCTGTCGGTGAAGGCTCCGGGGTCACTTTCCTTTGCGTTGCAGATAAGATACCTTGCACTTGAGGTTGTATTAAGCGCATGCTTCCATTTCAATCCTGTAAGATATCCTCCTCCGCTTCTGCCTCTCAGCCCGCTCCTTTCAATAATATCACATACTTCTTCAAAGGTATAATGTCTTATTGCTTTGATATATGCACGGTAACCTCCTCGGGCTATATATTCTTCAATGCTTTCGGGATCGTAGAATCCACAGTTGCTAAGTATGACTCTTTTCTGGTTTGCAAAAAATGGCAGCTCATCCATAAAAGGGATTCCCGACCACAATTCAAATCCTTTTGTGCCTGTCTGACCGGCCAGATCGTCCTCATTTATATCATTGTGAAAAACCCCGTTCAGCAGAGGTTCCACCTTCTCTTCAGTTATATTTCTGAAGAATAATTTATTTTTCCCCGGAATCTGAATACATACAAGCGGTTCATAAGAAGCTGGTCCGTTACATCCTACATGCACTAATTCTGCTGATGGTTCATTTTCCTTAATGTATGTATCAATTGCTGAACAGGTTTTTTCTGATCCGGCAATGACACTACTTGTACCGGTAGAGACAAAGATTACAGGTTTATTGGTTTTTTCCCGTCTCACCTGTTGTAAAACCTTATTTGTTTCCGGTGACAATGTATCGGATTCATACATAAGAACCTTATCGATCAGGAATGTTTTTAAATCTTCCATCGGGAATTTTTACTGGAATTAGTCGTTTTCAATAACGTATTTTAACCTTTTAATCAGTTCAGGAAGCTGTTCAGCTTTAATATGAGTGTGATATTGACCATTTACATTTATCACTGGTCCATTACAGCAACCACCCATGCATGAAACAATCTCGTAGCTGAAATTGCCGTCCCTGGTTGTCTGTCCCGGCATCACTCCGGTCTCTTCTTTTATTTTATTTATGATTGTTTGTGATCCGTTTAGAAAACATGATGTTCCATGGCAGATCCTAATCTGAATTTTTCCTGAAGGGAAGAACCTGAACCTGTCATAAAATGTGGCAAGTCCATAGATCTTTGTTGTACTTAGCCCCAGGAATCTCCCTGTCTTTACAATCGCTTCTTCAGAAAGATATCCCAGATCATCCTGTATTTCCTGAAGCAAAGGAATTAAATCTTCTCTTTTCCCCTGTTTGTATTTTCTCAGAATTATATCAAGATCTGTTCCCATTCTGATAGTATTATGTATATAATTTCAAGACAAAGATAATTGATTTTATTGTTAATAAATAAACATTGTTATTTTATTAACAATAAATTAACAAATTACTTTTTTGTTTTATTCTTTTATAACGTACTGGTTATTATTGTTTTATAATATGTATTGAGAATTATACCTATAAAAATATTATCGTTAAAAGTTCGTACCAAAATAATTTTGCCTGTAAAAACCAGGAATTTAAGATTAACAGAGGTTTATGACAGCTCAGAAATAATTATTACTTTTGATGTCGTGTTTATTTTTGAACAGTAAAAAAATGGCTCAGAGAATTGAGATGCAAATCTGTCTTGGCAGTTCCTGTTTTTCCCGGGGTAATAAAGATGTTGTAATGTTCATCAGAGAATATCTCAGAAAAAATCATCTTGACGACAAAGTCATTTTCAAAGGGGCTCGTTGTATGGGTCTCTGCAGTAATGGTCCAAACCTGAACATAAACGGAGTAACTCTTGAGGGAGTCACACTCTCAAAAATAGAGAGCATTCTGGAAAAAGAATTTGCCGGATTAGTTTAAAGAAAGTACTTAAAGTGAGCTAAAGTTTGGAGTACTTAAAGTTAAAGGTTTAATGTTTTAAAAAGCTGATGATTGACATATTGATAGTAACTCTAAGTACTTTAGGCACTCTAGGCACTTTAGGCACTTATATTAGTTAGTATGAAAAACAGAAAGCCAGTTCTTTATATAAATGACGAAAAATGCAGAAACTCATATTCCTGCGTGCGAGTCTGCCCTGTAAATGCTATTGAGGTTAAACCCCAGAAGGCGCATCCGTATATTCTTCCCGACAGATGCATAGGGTGTGGACTTTGTTATGTATCATGTACTCCGCATGCTATTGAATTCCGCGATTCAAAGGAAGACGTGAAGAAACTATTATCATCCGGAAGAAAAACTGCAGCACTTATTGAGCCAAGCATTGCATCGGAGTTTGATGATATAACTGATTACAGGAAGTTCGTAGCAATGATCCGTTCGCTGGGTTTTGACTATGTTCATGAGGATTCATTCGGAGTTGATCTGATTGCTGCAGCTTATGCAAAACTTTTCTTAAAAGCTGAAGGCAAGTATCTGATAACTGCAAACTGCCCATCAATTGTCAAGCTTATTGAGAAGTTTCATCCGGAGCTTGTACCAAATCTGGCCCCGCTGGTCTCTCCTATTGTTGCCACTGCAATGGTTGTAAAAAAGCTATACGGACCAGAGGTAGCCACAGTTCAGATAGGCCCGTGCATCGATGCAAAAGACGAATCACTTATCTATGATTCAGGGAATCTTGTTGACGGGGTTCTGACTTTTGTGGAGCTAAGGGAACTTTTTGATGAATTCAAGATTCAGGAAAGACTGGTTAAAATGTCTGATTTTGATCCGCCACATGGTAACTGGGGCGCGCTCTACCCACTGCCTGCAGGGATTATCCAGGCAGGTGGGATAAAACGTGATATGGTTTCAAGCCGGGTAATAACTGCTTCGGGAAAAGAAGAAATACTTGAAGCAATAAATGATTTTGATAAATACATTGATACTTTACAACATCATTTTAACCTCTTCTTTTGCCATGGATGCCTGCTTGGTCCAGGTATGCAGCATCATAATGAACGATTCAGGAGAAGAGCCCTTGTAAGCAGGTATGCTGAAAAGAGAGTAGGCCAGCTTGACAAGGCACTCTGGCAGAAAAATATGGAAAAATGGTCAAAACTGGATTTTTTAAGAACCTTCACACCTGACGACCAGAGAATTCCGGACCCTCCGGAAGAAGCTGTATTAGAAGTACTTAAAATAATCGGCAAAGACAGTCCCAATGATGAAATAAACTGTGGTGCCTGCGGATATCTCTCCTGTCGCGATTTCGCATCAACAGTTGCCAAGGGACTTGCAGTTCCTGAAATGTGCCATACCTTTAATCTCCGTAATAAACAGGAATATATTGAGACACTCAGACAGACAAACAGAAAACTGGCTGAAACAAAAACGGCTCTCAAAGAATCAGAAGAACTTGCCCGCAGGGAAAAAGAGATTGCCCAGAGTGCTTCCGATATGATGAATAATATGCTCGAAAAGCTTCCTACCGGTGTGGTTATCGTTGACAACAATCTTAAAATACTTCATTCTAATCAAAGCTTTATAAATATTATTGGTGAAGATGCCAAAGCCATATCTGATGTAATTCCCGGACTGGCTGGTGCTGATGTTAAAACACTCCTTCCCTTTAATGTGTATAATATGTTCACTTTTGTACTGAAGGAAGATGAACCTGTATTAAGTAAAGATGTCCATTTTGAAGATAAAATGCTGAATGTCTCAATCTTTCCAATCAGGAAGAATAAAATTTGCGGAGCTATAATCCGCGACCTTTATTCTCCCGAAGTTCAGGGTGAAGAGGTTACCAGCAGGGTAAGTGAGGTGATTGAGAAAAACCTTGAAATGGTTCAGAAGATAGGATTCCTTCTTGGAGAAGGTGCATCAGAAACAGAGCAGATGCTGAACTCTATAATTGAGTCGTATAAATCAAAAAAACTGAATACAAAAAATAAGTCCAAATAATCTTACGTGAACAGGAATTTTTTTATAGAGGTTAACAGTCAGCAAAGGAACTACGACGGTGAGAGGATTTGCGGTGATGTATTTCTGTACAGGTATATAAAAGAAGAAGACAGGGTTATAGCTGTTCTTTCAGACGGTATGGGACACGGTGTTAAAGCAAATATTCTTGCAACACTTACAGCAACTATGTCCATAAATTTTACACGTGAACATAAAGAGGTCGACCGTATTGCTGAGATAATAATGAATACCCTTCCCGTATGCAGTGAAAGGAAAATCAGCTATTCAACTTTTACAATTATAGATATTGAGAGCAGCGGAAAAGCAACAATCCTGGAATATGACAACCCATCATGCATTATTTTAAGAGGCAACCAGATATTTGATCCTTCATGGAAAAAGGTAGTGCTTGAGAAAGGTAAAAATTCCGGCAAAGTGCTCAAAACCTGTTCATTTATGCCTGAGAAAGAAGACAGAATAATCTTCTGTTCAGATGGCGTTTCTCAGAGTGGAATGGGCAGCGAACAATTTCCATTTGGCTGGGAAAGGGAAAATATATCAACTTATGCGGCATCTCTGGTAACAAGTGAAGCATCAATTTCAGCTATTATGCTTGCCGGGAAGATTGTTACAATGGCTCACAAAAACGACAACTATAAAGCCCGTGATGATATAAGTTGTGCAACAATTTACTTCCGGGAGCCTCGAAAACTGATTATCAGTACAGGTCCGCCATACGAAAAGGAAAAGGATAAAGAGCTGGCTGCAAAAGTCATGGCATATAAGGGAAAAGTTATTCTCTGCGGCGGTACAACTGCAGATATTATTGCCAGGGAATTAAACAGAACAATAATTGATGAATTAATATTCGAAGATCCGGAACTTCCCCCCGAAAGTTTTCTGGAAGGAATTGATCTTGTAACTGAAGGTATACTCACACTACAGAAGGTTAACGAGATATTAAAAACTTATAATAACAGCGTAAAACTTGGCAAGGGACCGGCAGATAAGATCGTCAGGCTTATCATGGAGAGCGATGAAATTCACTTCATTATTGGTACAAGGATAAATATTGCACATCAGGACCCAAACCTGCCTGTTGACCTTGAAATAAGGCGGACTGTCGTAAAACGAATAGCACGGTTGCTCGAGGAGAAATGGCTTAAGAAAGTCACCTTTGAATATATTTAACCTTTGTGCCTTTGCGTCCCTGCTTACCGGCAGGTAGGTTGGTGGCAAAAAAAAAGCTTATTGAATCTTTAAATACCCGACTGTTTTCCTGAATAAATGTGGCTGAATATCGGGATGAGTAAGGTTTTCTGCTCCGGTCTCTTCCATTAATTCCCTTATGGCTGCTTCAAATGCAGTCTCACTTTTTTCAATATGCCCCCCGGCTATCTCCCATGTTGTACGCTTTTGATGGCGGACAAATATTCATTGGTTTTTATATTTAGCAGAGATAACTGAATAAATCAGTTTTGAATCAGGAACAAAAAGAGGATCATAAGAATTAACTTGGGTCATACATTTTAAATAATTACTTGTTCATCAATATTATTGAAAATTTATCATAAGTCGCTTGAAAATCAATGAATCAATTTACAAGATTACTGTTTGACATTTATCAATTTGTCATAGCGTATGTAAGAATAATCAGGATAATTAATATTTGAGTACTTTTATATCTTAAATATTCTATTTATGGGATTATTGATTATTCTGGTCATTACAGAGATCCTTACTGTTTTGGTTCTGCGCCAGCACTTCTATCCCGATTCAAAGGCAAAATATTTCATTTCAATGATTATTCACCTTATTCTCAGTCTCAGCTTGTGGATCATTTTCATTGAAACAACTTCTTTCAGGAGCTTTTACGATAGCCCCCGGCATGTCTGGTTAATGATGAATATGACGGGAATGATTATTGCTGTTGTTATTCCCAGAGCTATTTTAGATATTTTGCATTTTTCAGGGAAATTAATCAGGATAAGAAAAGGTGATCATATAAGATTGTTGACAAATACAGGGCTGATCATTATGATAGTAATCCTTTCAATTATCGGCTTGAGTACCTTCTATGGGCGATTTAATTTCAAAACAGAAGAAATCACCATAAAAATCAAAGGATTAAATAGAGATCTTGATGGTTTGAAAATCGTTCAGTTATCGGATTTGCATCTCCCCTGTTTTTATAATCACAAGAAGTTGTTGCAAAAGGTTATGGATGACGTTAACTCCTTAAAGCCTGACCTGATTCTGAATACGGGCGATTTTATTGACTATGGATGGAGGGAATTCGAAAGAGATGACACAATCCTGTCTAAAGCAAGGAGCATATATGGCAATTATGCTATTTTAGGTAACCACGATGTCGGAACTTACGACCCATTTTTCACGGAAGCAGACAGGGACAACAATATATTGATAATGAATAACCTGATCAGGGCTTCAGGATATCAGGTTCTGAATGATGAATTTAAGATAGTCAAGATAGGTAAAGCAAAAATCGCTCTTATAGGTATTGTCACAAAAGGACGGCATCCGCATATGATCCACGGCGATCTGGATAAAGCAATCTTCGGGCTTGACAGTGTTGACCTTAAAATACTTCTCAGTCATGATCCAAATCAATGGGCTGAGGATGTGACGGGAAAAACTGATATAGATATTACTCTCTCGGGGCATACTCATGGAATGCAAATGGGGATAATCACTAAGAAATTCCGATGGAGCCCGGCAAAATATTTTTACCCTCATTGGAATGGATTGTACTCAGATGGTAATCAGTATCAGTACGTTAACCGTGGACTTGGAGTTCTGGCTATCCCGTTCAGGATATGGATGCCACCCGAAATTACAGTAATAACAATTAAAAAGGAATAAGCAGTTCAGTATAATAAAGCGTCTCATCCATTATAAATAAAAAGGAACGGGTAGCAGTTGAACTGCCACCCGCTGATATTACCCTGACCTGATCTTTATTCTAACCTACTAACCTACTAACTTGTTAAGAAATGGCTGAAAAAATTACTGGGAATAATTTACTAACCATTTTCAGAGTCGGGTAATATTTTATTAGACAAATCAAAATATGCTGATATTCCTGAAAATTTGATTTTTAATTTTTTTTAACATATAACATTAGAAAATTTAACATTTTAAAAGAGGATTTTCCAAAGTGATTTAACTTACCGTTGGCTTTAGCCAACGGATCAGGAGACTCTACAAGTAGGGGCTATAGCCCAAAATGAAGGACTAAAGTCCTTTTATATGAGGCTGATATACCGTTGGCTGAAGCCAACGGTAATGGATTTTAATTTCAATCTTTTCAAAGTCTGGGTAGTATTTTATATCAAATCGATATGTAATAAAAAAGCTCCATAACCTCGATGTACTCATGATTTCAAAGAACAATATTTAATTTTAAGTGGACACTAAATTCATTTTTTATTAAATTGCGTCCTGACAGATAACAGCAAGTCATATATGAAAAATGCATGCATATCATTAATTTTCTGGGTTTTAATTAACACCATATCCTTAGGAAGCGAAAAAGATGAATGGATCAGGATCAACCAGCTAGGCTACAGAAATAATGATATTAAAGTTGCAGTTTTATTAAGCAGGAAATCTTTAGATCTTAAGTCATTTGAAGTAATCGATGCAAAATCAGGTAAAGTGGCAATGACTTTCCATAATGTCATTAAAACTGAAGCATTAATACCATTTGTAAGCTGTTATCAGCTGCCGTTCACAAGCCTTAAGAATAGCGGAGTTTATAGAATTATTGCAGGAAAAGCTGTCTCTCCCGAATTCCGTATCGCAGATAATGTATATGACGGCACAGCTGATTATCTTCTAAACTATATGCGACAGCAAAGATGCGGATATAACCCATTTGTAAAAGATTCATGCCACACCCATGACGGGTATGAGATATATGGTAAATCAGATGACTCCGCTCATATAAATGTCACAGGCGGATGGCATGATGCTGCTGATTATCTTCAATATGTGGCAACCTCAGCCAATGCAACTTACCAGATGCTTTTTGCATATTCAGAGAATCCTGCCTCATTTGGCGATAAGTATCTTTCCAATGGGTTGCCAGGACAGGATGGTTTGCCGGATGTTCTCAACGAGAGCAAGTGGGGTCTCGACTGGCTCTTCGGTTGTAATCCATGGGGGACCAGTATGATAGTCGGACTTCCCGAAAAAGGTGATTACCCTGAGAACTCCCATTCCTCTTATGTTGTTAAGGGAGGTCAGGTTTATGGAGGTCTGGTTGACGGACCGGTCTATCAGACAATATTCAATTCCCTTAAATATATCTACCTGTCTAAGAAAGATGAATATGCCCAATTCCAGACCAAACTTGCCGTTTATCATGATGACTTCGCGGATTATTCTACAAACGAATGTACAATGGATGGCACTGCAAGCCTGATATATTATCTTTCAGCAATGCAATCTCATTCAAAGAACTTATTTGATAAATAAAGACCGAAACTAATTGACTGTATTAAAATAATTAATGCTAAAAGACCAACGAATTCACAGAATAGAGGATATAGAATTCAAAATAATATATTCAAGAAGAAGGACAATAGGGATTAGTGTACTTCCCGATTCATCAGTAATTGTAAGGGTCCCATATCTTACATCATTGAAGACAATCAGCAGGATTGTAAATGAAAAGTACAATTGGGTTCTGAGACATCGTGACAATTACAGGAGGTTGGATAGCAGTACCCTCAACAGGACATATACAACAGGCTCAACTCATCTTTTCCACGGAAAGCAGTCTGTTCTAAAGATTGAAAAATCAGGAAAATCGTACATCCGGTTCTTCGATAATACTATTGAACTGAGAATAGAACAGGCAGAAGATGTTATAGCAATAAAGAGGTTGCTCTATAAAGGATATAAAGGCGAAGCTTTGAAATATTTTCCCGGATTAATGAGCAAAGTTCTCATGGAACATGAAAATCAGATGTTTAAGCCGGCAGGTCTGGTTATCCGAACCATGAAAAGACGATGGGGCAGCTGTTCAAATAAAGGAATAATAACATTAAGCACAGAACTCATAAAACTGTCTGACCTGTACATTGAGTATGTTATTATTCATGAGCTATGTCATCTTAAGCATCATAACCATGGCTCACAATATTATAAGCTCTTAACAGAAGTTTTCCCGGAATGGAAAACAGTGAGAAAAGAATTAAGAAAATATATACAATAAAAGTACAGGTATTCATTAAGATTGCCACGTCGCCCCTCTTCTAAGAAGGACCATATAACTATTAATGATTTTCGTAATTCTTAATTCCTAAATCAAGTATTCCTGTCCTTTTGCCGGAATTTCAATATTTTTAAATCCTTCAGTAGTTAGTGAAGAAACATACTTCTTCTGTGTTTCATACTCACCATGAACTATAAAAATCTTTGAGAGGGCGCTCTTATCCTGGCAGCTTATAAAACTGATCATTTCCTTATAATCACCATGACCACTGAACGATTCTATTTTTTTCACTTCAGCTTTTACCTCATGAACCGTTCCAAAGATAGATACTTCTTTAGCTCCCCTTCCAATTCTTGCTCCGAGAGTTGTTGGCGCGCAATATCCAACAATAAGTATGGTGTTTTTCGGATCTGAGATATTATTTGCAAGATGATGCTTTACGCGTCCGGCTTCCATCATACCTGAAGCTGAGATAATTACACAGGGCTTTTTATGATCATTGAGTTTTTTTGAATCTTCTACCTTGTTGATATAATACAGATTATCAAAACCGAACGGATCAGGATCCTTTTCCAGAACATCACTGAAATTTTTATTAAAACATTCAGGATGCATCCTGAAAACGGCAGTCGCATTTACTGCAAGCGGGCTATCGACAAAAATATCAATCTTAGGTAACCTGCCCTCGTTAAAGAAGTTATTAAGTGCAAATACAATTTCCTGAGTACGACCAACACTAAAGGCAGGGATTATCAGCTTACCAGCTTTAGTTACACAAGTATCTACCACTATATCAAGAAGTTCTTCTTCAGCCATTTTTGAATCCTGATGCAATCTGTCGCCATAAGTTGATTCGGTAATAAGTATATCAGCCTGTGGAAAAGGCTGGGGAGGTGCAAGAATCTGATCAACCGGTCTGCCTATATCCCCTGTATAGGCTATTTTATTAATCTGCCCGTTTTCGGCTATTTCAATATTGGCCACTCCGCTGCCAAGCATATGACCGGTATTTGTAAACTTAACCTTTATATTTTCATCAATCCTGAATTTCATCTCATTCGGAACACCGATAAAGAGTTTCATGCATTCAGTTGCATCTGACTGTGTATAAATAGGAGTCACCTGCGGAAGTCCTTTTTTGATCCTGCGTTTATTGAATGTAATTGTATCATGCTCCTGAATAAAAGCGGAATCCGCCAGCATTATAGCACAAAGATCGCGTGTTCCGTTTGTGCAAATTACTGATCCCCTGAATCCCAGCTTATACACATAGGGTATCAATCCAGAATGATCTATATGTGCATGTGTAAGAATTATATGATCGATCTGTGATGGGTCAAACATAAGGTCCCTGTTCATACTATCGGTTTCGAGTCCTTTACCCTGGAACATTCCACAATCAAGTAGGATTTTCTTACCTGAATCTGTAGTAATCAGATGTTTACTCCCGGTCACTTCCCTTGCTGCACCTATAAATTTAATTTTCATTATTGTTTAAATTTAATGTTTAAAGATAGTGAATTATTAATGAAGGCGATGGGCTTCAGACAACGAGCGACAGTCTTATATCCTCACACCTAAAATAGTAACATCGTCGATCTGGTTTGCGGAACCCTTCCACATTTCAAACTCATTCTCCAGTATAATGCGTTGTTCAGCCATTGGTTTGTAATAGATCTCTGACAGAAGATTCTTTAAATTATATCTCATGTATTTAGATCCTTTTGGACCGCCAAACTGATCAGCAAAACCATCTGAAAAGATATAGATTGTATCACCTTTTTGCACATCAATCACATAATTTGAAAATGTTTCTTTTTCACCGTAGTATATCCCGATTGGCATCCTGTCGGCGCGATATTCACTGAACTCTCCGTCATGGAAAATGAAGAGAGGGTTATATGCCCCTGAAAATTCGAGTTTTTTTCTGTTCTTATGAAGAATACAGAAGGCTACATCCATTCCATCAGTGGCTTCTCCCTGTTTGCCGGTCTGATGAAGCGACGTTTTGATCTTCTCACGTAACAGGTTCAAAACAGTATTTGCCTTAAGATTGGTATTATTGGTGATTATCTCATCCAGTGTTGATATTCCCAGTGTGCTCATAAAGGCACCCGGAACGCCATGGCCTGTGCAGTCGGCAACCGTGAAGTAAATATGTTTTTCATCTTCACCTATCCAGTAAAAATCGCCGCTTACAATGTCCCTCGGGTTGAATATAATAAAATAGTCGGCGAATGAATTTCTGAAATGCCAATCCTCCGGCAGCATAGCCATCTGTATCCTGCTTGCATATTCAATACTTGATGTAATCTCTTGTTTCTGTGCCTCAATTTTGGCGGTCCGTTCTTTTACCCTGGTCTCGAGGATCCGTTTATCTTTTTTAAGCTGCCTTTCCCTGAACCTTACTACTCCAATTACTACAATAATTATTGCAATAAATATTGCACCAAGAACAATTACGAAAAAAAATGGCGTTTGAGTAAAGGGAGCTTCAATTGTAAATGCTACCACTTTTGGATCACTTTTATTGCCCCATATATCTTTGGCCCTAACCTGAAGTGAATATTTACCAGGTTTTATCACCAGGCTTATTGTATTACTATACGACCATTTTGTCCATTCTGGCATTACTTTGTCAACGATATATTGATATTGTGTCGAATGCTCCTTAAGATATCCGGGTGCCACTACATCAAAGTACACAGTATTGTCACCACTCCCGATAACAATGTCCGAGAGTTTGAAATAGAGCCCTTTAGCATCAGAGATACTTCTTAGAAAGAGACCAATGTCAGGCTTATTTAAAGGTATCCTGTTACGGACAATTCTGAAGAGCATATTATCGCCGCTCACTACCCAGATATTATCTTTATCGGTATATATTGAATTAAGATTATCAAAGATTTTAAGAAGAGCCTTATCATTATATTCAATATTGCCTGCTGAACTTATATTGATCCATTCGTCGTCAGTTTTTATCCAGGGAATTTCAGGCTGCGAGAAAACAAATTTCATCCTGGTACCATCACTTGTAAACTCCTTTTTGTACTCTTTAAAAGAATCAAGACTCCGGTTATAATAACTTACTTTCGATAATGTAAAAAGAAATAATGTATCATTAACATAGTCAATGATATATCTCTGAGGAAAATCACTTTTAATGCTATATGTTTCAGGATTTCCTAAAGGTACGCCGTTAGTGAAACTTATTTTGAAGACGATATCGTCGCTTCCGGCCCAGACGGTATTCTCATCTGTTGATACGATTGAATAGATTGAGTGATTGAACGTTTTATCCGGATAAATAGCCTCCCATCCGCCATTTAAATCAGGAGTAATATAAAAGTAACCATCTGACGTGGCGACAAAATACTTATTATCTTCAGATTGTGCGCTTATGTGATTAATATACCTGTTATTGACAACAGGTTTGGCAATATGCCGGGAAATAACAAAAAGACCTTTGTTCGTAGATGCAAGGATTTCATTTCCTGCAGTGACCAGCTGCTTACATTTTTCATTTATTCCATCAATTTTTTTAAAGATATAATTGATTGATTTCAGCCTGCCGGCTATCTTTTTGAAATATTTCGGTTCCGGCAGCTTTATTTCCGGTGGCTTAATTAACGGTTGTTCCTTTTCCTGTTCAACCTGAGCAACAGCAGGAACGGATTTTTTACCGAATATTTGTGCAAAAATGCTTTTCCTTGTCTTCTGTGGCTCCTTAGCCAGCTTTTGAACTGGCATATTCCGTATGACTGCCTGGCTTGGTGCCCCGGAGGATCCTTCATTCTTTACCAGAACTTCAACTTCAGTATAATTTTTAACCTCTTTAAGATAATAAACACCCTCACTTGTGGCGACATATAATTCATTATTGTGCCAGATGGAGGTGATGAGGTTACCCTTCAGCCCCGGATAAATACTGAAGTTGGAAACCGGCAACTTCAGATCAGCGCGGGTAAGTCCATACTGATGGGAAAGCCAAAGACCATGATTGTTATCGACTCCAAGTGCAAAAACTTCATCATCGGGTAATCCATTTACATAATTAATGGTGTATTTCAGATCACCACTTTTCTTTTCAATAACCAGTGCTCCTCCATCAAGTGTCGAGAATGCGTACAGGCTATCAGAAATTGATAATCCTTCGGAAAGAATATTTTGCCTGAGGTAACCCTCATCCTTAATCTGGTAGTCATAGAATTTTATGCCGTCGAAAAGAGACAGGTCCCCGTTGCTTTTTCCCAGCAGAACCAGACTATTGTTGTATGGCAGGCTGAAAAGGATCTCATCATCCTTTGACAAATAACCGGTAACTATTGGGAATAAGGTATCACTCTCAAGTCGGTAAAGTCCTTTTGATAAAACATTTATGAAAGTATTTTTCGGGGTGATAAACATCCCGGTAAAAGGTTCATTTTCTTTCTGTCTGAGTCGAAGCTCAAGTTCTCCTGATTTTATATTATGCCTGCTTATACTTTGTTCCCCATAAAAATATATAGTAGAATCCGTAAAAATTATCCTCGATATTATTCCTACCGAGGCAGAATCCCCTGAAATAGAGAAGTATCTGTAAATTCCCTTATCATCCCGGGCAAGGTAACCGTAATTGTTCTCTCCACCGACATAAACTTTCCTTTCCTGCGGATTATATTTAAGGGAATACGGAATTGTTGGTATCGGAATTAAATTATAGCCCTGCCCATCAAATGTGAGAATTCCCCGTCTGTTGGCAAACAGCATAACATTCTTGTCATCCTGACAAATAGCCCAGTTCTGATTCTCGATCTCATTGCTTTCTTTAAAATTAGTAAGTAAGGGGGCACCCTGCTGAGCCTTAAGTGCATAAACTACAAGCATTAAAGAAAGCAGTGAAAGCATTTTCTTCATAGAAATCAATTCTCAGATTAGTTAACCTCTTTTTAAAGTTTAAATGTATAAGAAAAAACTTAATAACTACTCAGTCATTTTACAAACAGACTAAGAGCTAAAACCCCTAACAATCCGCTAATACCAATAGATGTTTCCATTACGCTCCATGTTTTCAGGGTATCCTTAATACTGAGGTTGAAGTATTCCTTGAAGAGCCAGAATCCGCCATCATTTACATGCCCGAACATAAGACTTCCGGAACCGATAGCCAGAACCATCAATTCAGGTTTTACCGACCCCCCGGTAACTAATGGCAGAACTATACCTGCCGTAGTAATTCCAGCTACGGTAGCCGAACCAACACAAAACCGCAGAATTGTTGCTATCATCCATCCCAGAAACAGAGGTGAGAGAGAAGATTGGCTCAGCAATTCTCCTATATATTTACTTACTCCGCTATCTACCAGAACCTGTTTCAGAGCACCGGCTCCGGCGATCAGCAACATAATCATGGTGATAGTAGTTACTGAATGGGCCAGGGAATTCATAATGTCAGTCATTTTTCTGCCTCTGGCCAGACCAAGGGTATAAATAGAAAATAAAACAGATATCATCATAGCAATTACCGGATTTCCTATATATCCAAGGACTTTTCTTACTCCGTTATCTCCGGGCAGCAGGAATCCGGCTATTGTTGAAACAGTAATCAGGATAACCGGGAGAAGTGATGAAAAAAAGCTTACCCAAAAGCCCGGCATCTCCTCATCAGTCATAACTTTCAGATTTAAAAATTCCTGCAGTGGTTTTGCCTCAATCTTACTAAGAGCTTTTGATAATACGGGACCAGAAATGATTATAGCAGGAATTGCAACGATTATACCGTAAAACAATGTTTTTCCAAGATCCGCATGAAACATCGTGACAATCGCTGTTGGTGCAGGATGAGGAGGTAGGTAACCATGAGTCACAGAAAGAGCCGCAAGCATTGGTAATCCGACATACAATAATGGAAGTCCGGTTGAAGCAGCCACGGTAAAGATCAGTGGTATCATAATGAAAAACCCAACATCGTAAAAAAGTGAAACACCAACAATAAAACCTGTGAGCATTAATGCCAGTTGAATATGTTTAATACCGAAAGCCTTAATCAGTTTGGATGTTATTTTCTGAGCAGCTCCACTTTCTGAAACCAGTTTACCAAGCATGGCTCCGAAACCAAGTACCAAAACAAGAAAACCCATTGTATTACCAATACCGTTTTCGATAGAAACAACGGCGCTATCTATGGTCATTCCTTCAGCCAGCCCCACAGCTAGAGAAACAATAACGAATGATAAAAACGAATTGAATTTAAGGACTAGTATCAGAAAAAGCAGAAGGCAGATTCCAAGGATAACAATTACTAGTGGCATAAACTGACTATTAATAGGTTAAATAAAACTTTTGTTACTCGGTGCTGGGTGCTGGGTGCTTGGTTCAGGTTTCAGAGGAAACTTTACAGGCATATTATCGCGAGTGGAGCGGTAGATTGAGGTGAATAGCTCCACGGTTCTGCGACCATCTTCTCCAGTTACAGCCGGTTCCTTTCTATTCCCTATTGAATGAAGAAAATCCTCAATCTGGTATTGCATATACCTTACTGTAGCATCACAATTATTAAAAATCTCGATATCTTCCCTGATCCATTGTTTCAATAAATCTTCTTCACCCGGAATGGTCCACAGATCATTAACCGGTGGTTCGGTAACACCAGTCCTGCCAGCAATGAACATTGCCCCTCCATCGGTCTGTACTCCTACAGACGCACCATTTTCCCCATGTACATGCACCTTCCCGTAAAGACCCGGTTTCTGAGAGTTACTGACCAGTATATTTCCGATTGCACCACTTTTAAATTTGACTATTGCTACAGCTGTATCATCTACTTCAATATAAGGATGATTCAGGTTCTTCCAGATGCCATAAACTTCATCAATTTCACCCATATACCATAAAAGTATATCGAGCTGATGCGGAGCCTGGTTAACCAGGACACCACCACCTTCCGTTTTCCACGCTCCACGCCATGCATCAGAATCATAATAAGCTTTATCTCGCCAACCCAACATTGTAACAACTGCCAGTACCGGTTTCCCGATCTTACCCTGTTCAATAGCATGCTTAACTCTTTTTACAGGTTCGTACCATCTCCGCTGACTTATTACTCCTAATCTTACGTGGCTATTTTTACAGGCTTTAATGATATCGTCGCAATCCTGAAGATCAGAAGCAAGTGGCTTTTCAACCAGCACATTGGCACCTGCGAAAGCTGCCTCAACAGCAGGAGACTTATGATAAGGATGTGCATTACAGATAATTACGAGATCAGATTTGTTTTCTGTTACCATTTTTGAAATATCTGAATAGGCCTGTGTTTTGTACAGAGAAGCAAAATCTTCTGCTTTTGAGGTTGTTCTGCTCCAAACACCTGCCAGTCGCGCATTTGGAATGCTCAGGATCGCTTTTGCATGCAGATGTGCCACTTTACTGCATCCGGCAATTGAAATATTATAAATTCTTCCAGCCATTTATTAAAATCAGGGTACGAGAATAATTTTATTCAGATCTTCTTCTTTTCTGTATAGCTTGTTGAACCAGACAGCTCCTTCCGAAAGAGGTGCAACTGCCGAGATCTGATCATCGACACTAATCTTTCCGGTATCCAGCATATTAAGGACGGTTTCATATTCACCTCTGATAGCACAACTTCCAAGTACTTTTAACTCGCGGGTAACAACTTTTTGAAGAGGAAAATCGATAATGGGAGAGATATTCCCAACTAAAACTGTCTTTCCGCCTTTTCGTAGAATATCAATAGCAATATTCACTGATTCACTCTTTCCGACAGCTTCAAAAGAGATATCTGCTCCTCTGTTGTTTGTCAGAGCAAGTATTTTTTCTCCAAGGTTCTCTTCCGTTGAAATGAATGTATGATCCGCACCGGTTATATTGGCCAGCTCAAGTCGTTTAGGATTACTATCAATTGCAATGATCTTTGAAGCACCTGATATTCTAAGGAGTTTCAGAATAAAAATACCAATCATTCCGGCACCCACCACAACACATTTATCTCCGGTTCCGGCTCCTGAGATATTAACCGAATGAAGAGCAACAGCAACAGCCTCTGCCATAGCAGCCTGTTCAAAAGTGACCTTTGCAGGTATTTTGTACAGGATATGCTGAGGAATTGCAATGAATTCGGCAAATGCACCATCTCTTTTATAGGTGCCAGGGGATACCCCTAGAACCTCACGGTTGTCGCTGAGATTATACATTCCTTCGAGTGTAAACCAGTCATTCAGCGGATAAACTGTTGAATCAAAAGTAACTCTGTCTCCTGATTTCCATCCGCTTACGTCAGCACCGGTTTTTACGATAATCCCTGAAGCTTCATGTCCCATGATCATTGGCGGGATTCTTCGCCCTGTACTGCCATCCATCCCATGGACATCAGAGCCACAGATTCCACAGGCCATCACCCTGACAAGTACTTCGTCACTCTTTATTATTGGGTCGGGAACATCTTTATAAACAAGTTCATTATACTTTTCAAGTACGAGGGCCTTCATTATATCAGTATTAGATTCAAATATTTGTTGAATAGACCAATTATTGTTCATGCCATGGCATGACCCTATTATTTATTTTCCTCTTTGGCCACACTAATTATTTTAATCTTAGCCGGTTCTGCAACCAGATCACTGATTTTGGGACCAAAAGCCTTAAAATAATCGCTGGCAAAATGGGCATCAACTGCAGCCTGATTCTTATATTCTTCGACAAAAACAAACTTCGTATTATCATAAGGGTCCTGGTAAAGCTGGTAAGATTTGCAGCCGGTTTCTTTATTGGATTTTTCAATTATCTCCTTAGCGGCTTCTGTAAAGGCTTTTACCTTTTCCGGTTTCACAGTTAACTTCGCTACTATCATCATTCCATAATCTGTAGCAGTAGTTTGTGTTAAATTGGCTGTACCCTTCGCGTTTTCTCCTGATTTTTTACTTCCGTAGCTACTGGAAATTAATGCTAAACTGAATAAAATAACTAATAATTTTGCTTTCATGATTTTTCATTTTATTTAATAATATCCAAGTGTATTTCGCTGACTGATTTAATTGCTCTGTCGGAGAAAAAATCCGCGGCGGCGAAAATTCTGAAAAGACCTCCATCTTCCTGAACCCTGGTCTTGATAAGCATAAACTCCTGCTGGTCGTTCCGGTTGAATAGTTCAGAATATGAGATAGCACTCCTGTAGCCATCCTTCCCTGCAATACAGATTATGCCAGATTTCAGATTTTCCCTGTTCACAGGATAATTCTTCAGAAGGAGATCTTTAAGCAAAATCCCGTTAAATGGTGTAGTACTATGAATGCCTTTTCCCCTGCCATAAAATATTGTATTAAAAGTTTCATAATTAAGGTTTGCAGGGAGAGTTTCAATTTGCCCTACCTGTCTGGAAGAACTGAAAATATCTATCCGTGATGAATACATCGGTGACATACCCTTCTGAACAGTAAATGAGTGTGGATATGACTTAACGGTAATCCTTACCGGAGAAGTGATATTTCTTTCAGTCACAAGATCGCTTGCTGCCACAATCTTGCTTTCAACCGGAAGCGGCCAGAGCTCTTTGGTTTTGGAAGGTACTATCCTCGACACACCAGTGGCAATCAATATCTTATGAAGGTTATTCGGATAATAGATTTCACCCCAGCTAAAGACAACTTTTTCACCTTTCTCATTTTCAATTTCAACATATAAATCGATAATGGGTCTAAATTCACTGCTGTTTGCCTTTTTTAATATTCTTTTATCGAGAATATCAAAAAGTGAATAGCCATCATATCTGTAAGCGCCCACAAAACTGTTACCTCCGGCACTGTCGAGTAAAGTCTCTTTAACAATCACCGAATGCACAGGAAGAGCCGTAAAATCAACTTTGCCCGGATTAGCTATTTCACCATCAATGAACAATTCCTTTACCGGAAGAGGATAAGTTTCAATATTATCGTAAAAATTATTGGTCATGTCAGAGGTATCGATAAATTGTGTCAGAGGCTTTTTTCCATTTTCAGCTATTTGTTTTGATGCCTGATTACACGAAATCAAACTTAGTAAAAAAATAGCGCACAGAGATATTACTTTCATATTTACCAGGGTTTTGTTATAGTTCATATTGCTGTTATGTTGTTATGACGTTATGACGTTATGTTGTTATGACGTTATGTTGTTATATCGTTATATCGTTGCGCCTTCATTATTATTCCACAATCACCACAATAATATCCATTACGTTTGTCATAGTCGGTCCGGTGATGATATGTCCTCCGGCTTTTTTAAAGAAATGGAATGAATCAAATTCATTAAGATGCTTCTCAGGATCAATATTTTTTGATATTGCTCCGTGTATAGTATCTGAATCAACGACAGCTCCTGCGACATCAGTTGTTCCGTCATTACCATCGGTTCCTGCAGAAAGTATTGTTATCCCCGGATTGTTTTGAAGTAAGATGGCAGACAACAATGCTAAATGCTGGTTTCTTCCTCCGGTACCTTTTCCTGTCATTTTAACAGTTGTTTCTCCGCCAAACAAAAGACACACTGGCTTTACTTCATCTTTATCACTCTTAAATCTTATTGCAGTTTCGACTAAATACTCAGCAACTGTGGAAGTGTCACCTTGCAACTGATCGTCAATTATAACAGCATTAATATTGAATTCCAATGCTTTGCTTTTGGCTGCTTCAAGTGCCATTCTGTTAGAACCGATAAGTATATTGAACGTTTTATCAAAAGCAGGATCACCGGGTTTTGGGGTTTCCGGCTTCTTTCCTGCAGCTCCTTCCTTTAAAAAAGTAAGAATTCCGCGGGGGATAGATCTTGTCAGCCCAAACGTTGCCAAAACAGTCAATGCCTGCAGAAATGTTGTGGGATCGGGGACTGTTGGTCCGGAAGCTATTACGTCAAATGGGTCACCGGGAACATCTGATAAAATAAGATTCACAAGAGTAGCAGGGTAAACGACCCTTGCAAGTTGACCACCCTTAACAACTGATAAATGTTTACGCACTGCATTAATTTCACTGATGCTGGCCCCGCAATTTATCAGAAGGTCATTAACCTTAATCATATCATCAGGTAAACATCCCTCGGGTATATCAGATAACAGTGATGAGCCGCCGCCAGATAACAGGCAGATTACAAGGTCATTCCAATTGGCCAATTCAGCTATTTTCAGTATTTCCATGGTTGCGCTGAATCCGTTTACATCTGGTATCGGATGACCAGCTTCTGAAACTTTAATAAAGTTCAATTTACATGAATAGCCATATTTAACTACTATATGCCCTTCAGTGATCCGGTTACCAAGTATCTTTTCTATTTCTGCTCCCATCATTGCGCCAGCTTTCCCGGCTCCAATAACATAAATATTCTCAATCGTTTCAAGCGAAAAACTCTGATGGCCGATTTTCAGACAACTATCTTTCAAAGACATCTCATTGGTTATCAATCTGTAGGGTAGAACACTTTCGACACCTGCCAGAAAGATCTGTTCAGCGATTGTTCTGCAATTCATTTTATCGTTTTCCATCTTCATAATCAGTCAATTATAAATCCAGACCTCTTACAAAATTATCAAAGATGTGATCCATACGCACGCAAATACAACAATTCCCATAACAATAGTTGAAGAGGAATAAACTTTTAAAGTTGTCCCTGTGTCTATTTCAGAAAAATTGGAGATGACCCAGAAGTAAGAATCGTTGGCATGAGATATAATCATTGAACCTGCACCCATCGACAACATAGTAAGCAATCTGCCCCATTCTGAATCCAGACCAAGCAAGGATAACATTGGAGCAACAAATGATGCTGTTGTGATAACTGCCACAGTGGATGATCCCTGCGCAGTCTTCATTATAACTGCAATAAGAAATGGTACCACAATACCAATGTTTGTGCCGGCTAGCAGCTTACCCATTGCCTCACCTGTACCTGTTGCCTTAATTACCATCCCAAACATTCCACCTGCTGCAGTGACAATAAGTATTGGTCCCGCCTTTTCGATAGCTTCCCTAAAAATCAAATTCATTGATTCAATTGTCTTATTTTTAATTAATAACATAGCCAGAACAACGCCAACTGACAATGCGAATATAGGTTCTCCCGGCAGAAGGAGTATTTTTGAAATCAGACTCTGGCCTCCTTTGTCGAGCAAACTAAATAATGATTTGAATGCTATCAGCAGCAGAGGGATAAGGATCGGAAGGAATGAGAGGAAAGCTGAAGGAAGATCGTTTTGAGTTAATTTTGAATCTATACCGGTATCTTTTGCCGGTTGATAATCTTTCCCCCTGCAAATCCATTTGCTCCAGAAATATGCAGCCAATGTACCGGGAATGGCGAAGATTGTCCCAATCACTATCAGGTAACCTATATTCACCTTGAGCATACCTGCTGCAGCCAGTGCTCCAGGGTGAGGGGGTATCAGACAGTGCACTGAATAGAGAGAACATGCCAGAACAGCTGCCAGAAATGGCATTGGTAGTTTCGATTTTGAACTTAACGACTTTGAGAGTCCGCTTAATATTATGAACCCGGAATTGCAAAAGATTGGCAATCCGGTAATAAAACCGATTATGCCCAAAGCCCGGGCACTCTTGTTTTCTCCTGTTTTTGAAAGAATAAATCTGGCAATGCTGAGAGTTCCACCTGTTTTGTCGAGTGTAAGACCAATAATTGCACCAAGGATGATTAAGAATCCTATTGTGGCCATTGTGCTTCCAAATCCTTCCTGTATTGTGCTTACGATCGTTTTTACAGGGAGAACTGTAAACGCCAGGAAGATTGAAACCAGAAATAAAGCAATAAAAGCTTCCAGTTTTAACCTGGATGTAAGAATAATAATTGCAATAATGCTTATTCCCACAATAATTGAAGCCAGCAGAATACTCATAAATAAAGTTTAGGTGAAGAAGAGATATGCTACAAATATCGCTGCAGTAAATCCTGCAAGATCAGCAAGTAATCCGCAACCTATTGAGTACCTCGTATTTTTTATTCCTACTGAACCGAAATAGACAGCAACAATATAGAATGTTGTATCGGTGGTCCCCTGCATGGTGCAGGACAATCTCCCTATGAATGAGTCTGGTCCATTTGTCTTCATTGCATCAATCATCAGTCCTCGTGCACCACTTCCTGACAGTGGTTTCATGAACGCGACCGGCAGAGCGCCTGTGAATCGGGTATCAACACCCAACCATGTAAAAAACTTTGCTATTCCGGAAATTATGAAATCCATTGCCCCTGAAGCTCTGAAAATCCCTATGGCAACAAGGATTGCAACAAGAAATGGTATAATCCTGATGGCAGTATTAAATCCCTCTTTGGCACCTTCAATAAAAGCATCATATACATTAACTTTTTTGATGAATGCCATGACAATAAAAAGTACAATTATCGACATCAGGATAAAATTGGCAGCGAAAGTCGAAATTGTTGATATCTGTTCTTTAGGAAGCCGGCTGAAATATATTATTATACCAATGATTATAGCAGTAAGTCCCCCCAGATATGCAAGTATGACCTTATCGAAAAGATTTATTTTCTGAATTATAGCTACGCTGACCATCCCCGTAAGAGAAGCTGCAAAAGTCGAAATTAGTATTGGAATAAAAATATCAGCCGGGTTGACTGCTCCCAGCTGGGTCCTGAAAACAATAATACTGACAGGAATAATTGTAAGCCCCGCAGCATTAAGAACCAGGAACATAATCTGGGCATTGGAAGCAGTTTCTTTATCTGGATTGACCTCCTGCATCTCTTTCATTGCCTTAAGTCCTACAGGGGTTGCAGCGTTATCAAGACCAAGCATATTGGCAGAAATATTAAGCATAATTGATCCGTAAGCCGGATGACCTTTTGGTAGTCCGGGAAAAAGTTTTTCAAAAAGCGGACCAATAAGTCGGCCAAGAAGCGCTACCACTCCGCCTTTCTCTCCCACTTTTAATAGTCCCATCCATAACGTAAGTGCACCTGTTAATCCGAGTGAAATTTCAAAGCCTGTTTTTGCATTTGAAAAAACAGAATTTATAAGGTCATTGAATATTTGAGTATTACCAACGAATATCAACTGACCAAGAGCCACAATAAATCCAATTATGAAGAAAGCGATCCAGATGTAATTTAAGGCCATGGTAATCGATTGAGATGCTAAGATAATTATTAGGAAAGACAAAAGATAAAAGTAAAAAGATAAAAGTAGAAATGTTGTAAAAAGGTGCTTGGTGCTAGGTAGTATGACTGAGGACCAAGGACCGAGAACCCGGAACCATAAAAATAATTAACTGACTTAAAACTTTGTATTTTTTAAATACATTTGTATAAACGAAAAAAGCTATGGCACGGTTTACAAGAATAGACGTCATCCTTAAGATGAGGGAAGCAGGCATTGTACCAATATTCTACCATAAAGATCCGGAAATATGCAGAAATGTAATCAAGGCTTGCTCTGATGGCGGAATAAAGGTTTTTGAATTCACTAATCGTGGCGATTATGCACATGAATTATTCAGCGAACTTAATAAATGGGCAGAAAAAGAGGTCCCCGGGTTAGTAATGGGTGCCGGATCAATAGTTGACGCCGGAACTGCTTCATTATATGTACAGCTGGGTGCTAATTTCATTGTTTCGCCCGTACTTAATCCTGAAATGGCAAAAGTATGCAACCGGAGAAAACTCCTGTGGATACCAGGTTGTGGAACGCTCTCAGAAATCAGTTATGCTGAAGAGCTTGGCGCCGAGATAGTTAAAATATTCCCTGGTTCATCTGTTGGTGGACCTGATTTTGTCAGAGCAATTAAAGGACCGTGTCCGTGGACAAGTATAATGCCTACGGGTGGAGTTGAATCAACTCTTGAAAATTTAACAGAATGGTTTAATGCAGGAGTAACCTGTGTCGGTATAGGTTCAAATCTCATCACGAAAGAGCATATCCTCAAGAAAAACTGGGCAGGACTTACAAAGAGAGTTACAGCAGCAGTTAAAGTAGCAAGAATGTTTCATGTAGAATAAAAATGTGCTGAAACCTTGAATTCCTGAACTCTTTGTCCTAGTTTTATATATTCCTGAAGTAAGATCCTGTTCACCTCTGTTTCAGCTCCAAGGTAAATGATTAAATCGCCAGCCGTTTGTAAATCATTTGTGGTCCAGTAAGTTTCCGGATTCCCGTCATTTACGTTTGAAACTTCATACCTGCGTCCCTGGCAACTCTTGCCCATTGTCTGCAATCGAGTTCAGTGGGATTAAAGACAGACTCACTTTCATCTCCGTAACCCCATTCCTTATCGGTGAAGGTGTTAACAGTAAAATGGACAAACATATAATACTCTATCTCATGCCAGGCAAGTTGTCGTTCAGAAGGAACCGGGCCAAAAGGTTCAGGTGGTTTCACTTGAGAACAGGCTGAAAATGAAAGATCTTTAATTCTTATGTTTCTGAATTTTACGAGTGATCCATGACCCAGAAAACCGATATGACCAATCTTATTTTTTAATCCGGGATGGTCCTTGTGATCCATAGTTCCATTGTCTCTTGGTCCGGCAATATCTCCATCAACAATAGTCGTTCCATTAAGAACAATCTTAATCCGTGTTCCTTTAGCAGTGACCTCTTCATAATTCCAGTCACCGAGAGCTTTAAGGTATCCTCTTCTGGAAGGAATTACCCCATAAACCGATCCGTGATATTGGTAAAGTTGCAGGTTTGCATAAACAGGGTCAGTATCGTCGAGTATCTGAAGCTCCATACCCACATAAGCTGCATCTCCGGTAAGGGGAGCTCTGATACCCACACCATTATTTGCAGCCGGTGTAAGTTGAAATTCAAATCGGATTATAAAATCGGCATATTCTTTTTTCGTATAAAGATTACCTATATTTCCTTTGGATGGAATCGTAACTAACAATCCATCTTCAACTCCATAGGCAATTGTATCTCCAACCCAGCCGTTCAGATTTCTTCCATTGAAAAGCGCTTTAAATCCTTCCGATTTTTCTTCAGGGGTAAGATTAAATTCCTTTTCACTTATTTCTCTGACATATATATCTCTGAATGCCAGATCAGTACCATGCGCCTGCAGTTCAATTGGTCCAGTTGGGAATATTGGGATTTTACGATCCCAGTAATTTTCCAAAGTGACATTATCAACAACAAGCTCTCCATTCAGCCATACTGATACCTTTTCACCGATCATTACAATCCTGAAACTATTCCATTCGCCAACGGGATTATCTGCTACTTTGAGAGGTTTGGACGGGTTAGTCTGGTTATTGTACAATCCACCGGAGCCAACCTGAGCTCCTACCTCTTTTCTCGAGGTATCCCATATCTGAACCTGGGGGGAACCTCTCAGGTAAATCCCGCTGTCACCTTTCTTTGTGATTTTCCAGTCCACTAACATTTCAAAATCACCATATTCCTTAATTGAACAAAGATTATCACCTGCACCGTTAAACCATATACATGCATCTTTAACACTCCAGTTACCAGATACTTTTTTATTTGCTTCGATCTGTTTTTTTGCCAGTTCTGCAGGTTTCATCTTAGCCCTTACAACAGGGTTTTCAACAAGTCCCTGCCACCCGGAAAGATCCTTCCCGTTAAACATTGGTTTAAAACCTTCATCAGCAGGCATACCTGATAAATATTTGTTTATCATCTCTTTATCGTATTCACTCTCCTGCCCTTTCAGTTTCCCGGCTGCTTTGATAAGAATCTCTTTTACTAACTCTCCATACAAACCTGCCTTTGAATTTACTGAGGGAAGAGCGATATTCATTGCAGCTTTGGCAGCTGTTGCCGAGGTTGAAGAATCTTCAAGATAATTTGCAACAAAATAAAGAGACTGATATGTCTTGAGTTTTCCTATCTCCGTCAGAATTTCGTTTTTACGATCAGTGCTCAAAGCATAGGGCATGATCTTTCTGAAAAGCAGCAATTTTTGTTCGTCGGTCAGATCGGTTGATCTTATTTGTTTGATATATCCCTCAAAAGCCGGCCCTTCATAAGTTTTATTTCCGGAGGCACAAATCTCATACAATGCCGAAGATGCTGAATAGTCTTTCCAGGTTGAAAGAGTATTAAAACATACATCACGGATATCAGCATTCCCATTTTCAAATTCCTTTAGTACAGTTTTCAGAGCTTCACGTCCACCTGTTTTTGCAAGGATAGGAATAATTTTCCCCTTTTGTATGTTTCCTCCCATTGCTTTAAGAATGGCTGAAGATCTCTTTTCAGGATCAGATATTTTATCGGCCGCCACTGCAATGGCAGTCCGGATATCGTTTATATAATCCTGATTATCTGTTACTGAGAGGAGTTCAATCAGTTTTGTCTGATCGGATGGTCCGGCAAGACTTGCAAGTGCTTTCATTGCGGCTGTTTTTAAAGGTTCTTCAGAAGATGATGTAAAAGGAAGAACCTCTTTGAAATAATCATTCCCATTATTCCAGGCCAGCAGTTCAATCGTACTTTTCCTTGCTGCAGAAGTTCCGCCTTTCAGGATAGGTATCAGAAGTGAAATATTATCGCTGCCGCAAACAGTCATCAGAGCTGATTTTGCAGCTTCCTGATCTGATTCGCTGCTGAATTTCATCATGTAATCTATCAATGCCGGGATAGACCTGCTCCCGTTTATCTTGACAACAGCAGCAGAAGCCTCCCTCCTGACGTTCAAATCCTGATCTGACAATGAAGCAGTTACAAGAGGCAGAGCCATCTTGTCTGATCTTATACCCAACATGTTGATTATTTCAGGTCTTGCAGCTGGAATAGCTTTTGGAAAATATTCAATCCATTTCTTAACAACTTCCGGTACTGGAATTGAAAGCGACATAAGGATAGCTGCATTTCTGTACTTGATGTTTGAATGAGCGGCTGCTTTTATCAGGTCAGCCATAGCGCTGACACCATGAAAGCCTACATAGGTATCGAGTGCAACTGTCTTGTTTTGAATTGTTATATTATCATCGCATTTTGAAATTATGAGTTTACAGATCTTATCCATGGTTTTAATATCACCATTCAGACCGATCACTTTAGCGTACTTGAGCAAAGAAGCTGTTGCACCTGTAGCTTCCCACCTGTATCCAACCTCTTCAGCAGCTTTCAACAAAACAGGATATGCTGATTGACTTCCGCTCTGTGCAAGTGCGTTGAATGCAGAAGCTTTTATATTGATATCACTTATTGAAGCCCATGTAATATATTCATTTACAGCTATCTGCGATTTCATTAATGCAAGTGCGTTCATAACAGCAGCGGCACATGGAAGTTCTTTATTCTTCAGTGATTCAGATAAAATTGTCTCTGCATTTTTCCCACCGGTTGCAGTTATTACTGCAAGGGCCGGGCTGCAAATTTCCTTACTCATTAGGTATATCTTCATGGCTTCTGCCGACTGGCTCCTACCGAACAGCTGAAGTTGTTTCATGAAAAAATCTTTGACTCCAAAGTCTGTTTGTCCCGTAGCATAACTTATACAGACTTTTTCCCACATTGGTTTTTCATTTTCATAATTTTTCCCGGAGAGAAAACGGGAAAGGCTTTCGATTGCAAACCTTGGACGTGTATCATCGCCGGTTCCGGCAGGGATAACCTGATCGCAAATCTGCTTTATTCCAGTTTCTCCGAGAGACAACAAATCGACCATAAGTCTTTCAGTAAATTGCTGGTCATTGGAAGGCATACGGGCAAGAAGATCTGCTACTTTTGTTTCAATAGTTCTTTTATCCTGTGGGAAAGCCTCCAGAGATATCAGAAGGAGAGAAAAACTGATGAGAAGTATTCTTTTTACATTCATATTTTCAAATTATAGTTCAGATTTTCCATGGTCCCCGCATCGGCGGATTAATGAGCCGGTTCGCTCCTTCATCATCGATAAACTGCTGTTTAACAGGATCATATTTAAGGTTTCTTCCCAGTCGGAGTGCAATTACACCAAGGTTCACAATCGAACATGATCTGTGACCGTTTGCCTCATTAAGGGCGAACTTTTTTCTTGTAAGAACTGACTCGGTGAATGTCACTATTTGCGGTTCTGGGTCAGGAAGAGAATCGATCAGTTTTTGAATATCAGGGATATCCGATCTGAATCCTTTAAAAATTTTCCCTTGAGGCCCTTCAATATAGGCAGCATCTTTATCGCGGTTTTCACCATCGAGAATTATCTGGCATCCATCAGCATAAGTGAAAGTAATCCTGCGCCACGAGCCTACCGCATCGTAATGTTGCTGAGGTGCATCAATTTCTACCGAAACAGGACCTGTATCATCCTTACCAAGCAGGTACTGAACTGGGTCGAGATAGTGTTGACCCATATCACCCAAACCACCGCCATCATAGTCCCAATAGCCGCGAAATTTAGTATGAACCCGCTCAGGATTATACGGTTTATAAGGTGCAGGGCCTAGCCAGAAGTCGTAGTCCAGCTCAGGTGGTACAGGCATTGGCTGAAGATTATAAAGACCGCTCCAATAGAACTTCCAATCATAACCTGTTATTCCGCTGACTGTTACCTTTAAAGGCCATCCAAGAACCCCGCTGTCGACAAGTTTCTTAAGTGGTTTTACAGTAGTCCCCAGACCATAAAACTGATCCTTAAACCTGAACCATGTATTGAGCCGAAACATCCGGCCATTTTTCTGGACTGCTTCAACTACCTTTATTCCTTCTCCTATAGTGCGTGTCATTGGTTTTTCGCACCAGATATCCTTGCCGGCTTCAGCAGCTGTTTTTGCTATTATACCATGCCAGTGAGGCGGAGTGGCAATATGAACAATATCAATATCAGGTCTGGCAATCAGTTCCCGGAAATCGTGGTAGCCAGAGATATTTCCACCGGCTGCAGAGATTGCCTGATCAAGGTGGTTTTTGTCAACATCACATACTGCAAGCAGACGGGTACCTTCATAATCAAAATGGCCTCTTCCCATGCCCCCGACTCCTACAATGCCTTTAGTTAGCTGATCGCTTGGAGCAGTATAGCGCTGTCCTCCAAATACATGCCTGGGTACAATTGTTAAAGCGATAGCTCCAGTAGCTGTTTTCTTCAGAAAATTACGCCTGGCTAGTTTAACTTCTTTCATATTATTTGTGTTTGCATCCGAGTAAAAATTACAAATTACTCTGCAATTTGCAAGTTTTAAGGTCAAAATACAAATGGAAGAAGTTCTATTTTTGACAAACAAAAAGAACCCCCTTCGGGCTGATAAGAAGTTTATCTATACATAAACCTCACAGTGAAGGGGGATAAAATGTTCTGGAGTAGTTGGGAAAATGGGGAAAGGGGAACTCCGGAACACTGGAAAAGCTAACCTAAAACTATTTACCTGAATATTGAAATTGAAAGAAAAATGTTTCTTTTAAATAACCCCATTTTTACGTTAACTACAGACTCTTCAAAATCACCATTAAAATTAGTGTGATCTTCCGTAAAAAATCACTATTGGTTTGGGTTTTGTATGAACCGCCTGTTTTAGTGTATATACATTGAATCTGATTGGATGAATAATGATTGATTAAAAATAAAAAGACAGGCTTTTAACCTGTCTTTTATAATATACGAAAGAATAATCAGATCGTAATTTATTGTTTATCTCTTAAGACTGTAAACAGATACTGATAACAGATAAATCATACAAACTATCAGAATTGACATACCGAAAGCAACATTGCTAAGATCGCTTATCCAGCCTATAAGCAATGGGATAACTGCTCCACCTGATATTGCCATCATCATCAATCCTGAAATTTCATTTTTGCGAGCGGGATATTTTTCAACTGCTATTGAGAATACTAGTGGCCAGATGTTAGCGACAGCCAGACCTATCATGAATACCAATCCCCAGGCCATAAAAGTAGATTTAACAAGAAGTATAGACACCAAGCAAACAATACCCAGGGCCGATGAGCCGAGAAAGAATTTGCGAGATGATATCCTTGTCAACAGCAGAGCACCTCCAAAAGTACCTAACATACGGCCAAAGAAGTAGACGCTTCTGCCCGATGCTGCAGTTGTCGGATCAATGCCAAACTGTTTGATCAGGAATTGCCCGGAATTAGAATTAAAACCGACATCTACACCTACCACAAGAAAAATCGAAAGGACCATTAAAAGAACGAAACCTGTTCCAAGCAATTTGAATGACGATGAAAATGTTGCTTTAATCTCCTCATTTTTTGCTTCATCTATCTTAACTGACCCGAGCCAGATTACTGAAAGGATTGAAACGATACCAAAAACAAGGAACAAAAGCTTCCAATCGTGCGTGAAATGTGCAGCAAAAACTGCAGCGAGAGGAGCTCCAATCATGGAGCCTATAGCTTTGATAAACTGGGAAAAACTCAGGAAACTTGACGCCCGGTTCCCTGGAACAACATCAACAATAAGTGGATTTGCAGAAACTTGTACAATTGTATTACCTATTCCAAGCAAAGCAAAACCGACAAGAACCATTGAAAAAGAATAAAAGAAAAATGGAACGAGTAACCCTAAAGCTGTTACCCCCATGCCGACATTAAGCATGAACTTTTTACCGAGACGTGACTGCATAACTCCTACAGGCACTGAAAGCAGAAGAAACCAGAGAAAAGCTGCTGAAGGTATTAACTGTGCAAGAGTCGAACTAAGATTCATGTCTTTTTTTACCATGTCGACCCCGATTCCTACAAGGTCAACAAAACTCATGACAAAAAATGCCATAAGGACCGGGAGTATTTTTTTTAAGTTAATTTTTTGAGTGTCCATAATCAATTGGTTTAAAGAGCGTTTAGAGTTTAGAGTTTTTCTTGTTCCGTGTCCATTGCGTCTTGTGTG
>Ga0182027_10001390_pt1 | contig 40666 bp, 49 predicted proteins | sample 712E1DmetaG_FD_121300 | JGI IMG/M metagenome (GOLD analysis project Ga0182027, IMG submission 121300) | Permafrost microbial communities from Stordalen Mire, Sweden - 712E1D metaG (Illumina Assembly) | ecosystem: Environmental > Terrestrial > Soil > Wetlands > Permafrost | place: Sweden...
CCGTTACCCGGCGCAACAATTATTTTCTTGATTTTTTTACTCTTGCTGTAGGCAGTAGCCAGAGCGTGTTCCCGTCCTCCGGAACCGACAATTAAAATATTCATCTTAAACTATTGTGATTGTTTTATTCTCAAACTTATTACCGTTTTTACAAAGCTGCTGCAATACTTTAACATATAAAACATTTTCTTTTTTCTTTAATCTTTCGTAAAGCGTGTCAATCGTATCTCCCTTTTTAATTTTTTCAAAACATCTTCCTAACACTTTTCCAAAATCAAATTCATCACTTAAAAAATGGTTTGAACAGCCGGCGTATGTCGCTTTACTATCAAAAAAGTTTTTGATTGCGACATCTGTCATTTTCCCTTTATTCCAAATTGCTTTTGTGCCGTCGGGGTTTAAAACTATTCCGTCAAGCGTATCTGGGATTAATCCGGGGTGAGTGTTTAAAATTCTGCTAGAGAAGGCTTTGAGGACGTCATCTGTAATTATTTGCTTCCATCCGGCAAGACAAATAAATGCCGGATTAAGCTTATCCAGCAAAGTAATTAATTCCTCTTTCTTGGGGCAAATTTTGGTTGGAATATCATGTCTTTTTGCTCTTACCAATCCATAGGCACCGGGTTTATCACTGACTACTGCCACAATCTTGGCATTTAATTTTTTGCTTTCTATAGCATCAATTATTCCCTGCAAATTTGTTCCCGTGCCGGCATCTGAGACAAGAACGACTAATTTTTTGGGCCCTGTTTTATATTTAATACTTTTCTTGTTATCTCCGATATCAATCGGATAATTACCGGAAAAACAGGAAGTGCAAAAAACATCTTCCGTTAAACCGGTTGCTTTAATTAAACCTCTGTAAGACAAATAATAAAGCGAATCCGCACCTGTAAATTCTTCGATTTCCTTAACTGATTTATTAGCACCGATAAGATCTTTTTGTACCGGCGTATCAATTCCGTAAAAATCAGGAAACCTAACCGGCGGTGAACTAATTAAAAGATGAACTTCTTTTGCTCCGGCGTCCCTGACAAGTCTAATTAATTTTTTCGTTGTATTACCTCTGACAATTGAATCATCAACCAAAATAACTTTTTTGCCCTTCACAGCTTCGGGAATTGGGTTTAATTTCATTTTTATTCCCCTATCACGAAGCCTTGGATCCGGCATAATGAATGTTCTGCCGACATAGCGATTTTTGATTAGTCCCAACTCCAGAGGGATTTTTGATTCCATTGAATATCCGGTTGCCGCCGGAACCGATGAGTCAGGAACAGGAATAACTACATCTGCTTTAACAGGATGTTCTTTAGCCAATTCTATTCCGAGATTTTTTCTGACTTCATAAACTCTTCTATTCATAATCATGCTGTCAGGACGGGAAAAATAAACGAATTCAAAAATATCTAGTTTTTGATTAGGTTTTGCTAATTGATAAGATTTAAGACCGTTTTTACCAACAACAACCAATTCTCCGGGAAGAACTTCTCTTAAATTTTTCCCGCCGACAGTATCGATTGCGCAAGTTTCAGAAGAAAAAATATAACCTGATCCGTTTAGTGTCCCGATTGAAAAAGGTCTAATTCCACATGAATCTCTAACTGCCGCCATCTTGTCTTTTGTCATTACCAAAAGAGAAAATGCTCCTGTAAAAAGCGGGAATGCCTCTTTAATCGCATCCTCCAGGCTTAACCCTTTTTCCAAAAGACACTCTAAGGCCAAATGCATTAACCTTGAATCGCTTAATCCCTCTGTCTCTTTATATAATCCATTTTTATGAAGAAAGGCAATTAATTTTTTTGTTTCCGGAAGATTTCCGTTATGTGCTAAAGCAACAATATTTTTTTTACCGGTAGCAGGTTGTGTATGTTCAAAAAATGATCCTCCGTATGTGGAATAACGGTTATGTCCGATTGCCATTGAGCCGATCAGTTTTTCTAAATCGTGTTCCGTATAAACCTGAGTTACCAAACCCATCGCCTTATGCGTTCTGATTTCTTTACCATCAGATGATGAAATTCCGGTACTCTCCTGTCCACGATGCTGCAGCGCATAAAGACCAAAAAAAGTGAGGCGCGCGGCCTCAAGATTTTTTCCGTATACGCCAAAAATAGCGCACTTTTCATTAAACTTTGAATTGGACTCTTCCACTGGCTTAACTTTTTTAATCATTAATTTTAAAAATTGAGACTTTGGGAATCGGCAACTTATTTCCCTTTCTTACTTAATGCTATTTTTATTTGATCTTTAATTTCAGTTTTATCAAAAACAAATTTTTTACCCGTAATTTTTTCATAAATTGCAATATATCTTTTGCTGATTTTATTAATAAAACTTTTGGGCATAACCGGCGCTTTTCCATCTCCGCTATAACCTTTCTTCTTAAACCAAATTCTCATAAACTCTTTATCAAAATTTTCCGGCTCTAATCCTTTTTTAAACCTTTCTGCATAAGTTTTTTTAATCCAAAACCTTGATGAATCCGGCGTATGAATTTCGTCAATTAACATTAATTTACCTTTATAAAGTCCAAATTCGTATTTTGTGTCAACTAGAATAATTCCGGCCTTAGAACAAATTTCTGTTCCTCTTTCGAATAACTCAACTGCAACCTTTTCTATTTCACGCCATAACTTTGGAGAAACAATTTTCTTCTTAATAATTTCTTTACCCGTTAATCTTTCATCATGTCCGACTTCTGCTTTTGTAGTTGGAGTAATTACCGGTTTTGGTAATTTTTGATTTTTTTTTAAACCCTCCGGAAATTTAATTCCGTAAATGACTCTCTCACCTTTTTCGTAAGATCCCCAAATTGAGGTGCCGGTAACACCTGTCATATAACCCCTGACAACCATTTCGATTGGAATTGTTTTTGCACTTGATGCAATCATTACATTTCCGTGAGGAACAACCAGGACGTGATTTTGCACAATATCCTTTGTTTTATCAAACCAAAATTCGGAAATTTTATTTAATACTTGTCCTTTATATGGAATAAAATCTAAAACTCTGTCAAATGCGGAAATTCTGTCAGTGGTAATTAGGATGCGTTTATCCCCTACTACATAATAGTCACGGACTTTGCCGGAGTATTTTTTGCCTAAACCTTTTAAATTAACTGTTTTTAGTACTTTCATTTAAATACTTCTGGTAGCCGATTTTTTCCAATTTTTCGGCTTTTTCAATAACGCTATTCTTAAGACTATCTTTATATTCATCAACTTTTTTCTGAACGGCTTTATCGCTTACGCCGATAATTTGCGCTGCTAAAATTCCGGCATTTTTTGCGGAATTTATTCCGACTGTTGCAACCGGAATTCCCGACGGCATTTGCACAATTGATAAAAGTGAATCCAAACCCTCCATTGCTTTAGCTTTTATTGGGACTCCGATTACCGGAAGCGATGTAAATGCTGCCACCATTCCTGGCGCATGCGCTGCTCCGCCGGCTCCGACAATAACTACTTTTATTCCATTTGCGATTAGTGACTTTGCGTATTTAGAGAGGCGGTCTGGGGTACGGTGCGCGGAAACAACTGTTAACTCGTAAGGTATCTTAAATTCGTCTAAGATTTTAGCAGCGTCCTGCATTATTCCTAAGTCCGAATCAGATCCCATTATTATTGCTACCATTGGTTTAATCATATCGGGCAACGACATTATCTTATGTTTACAACAAAATTTCAATAGTTAAAATTGCTTCCTATTCTTGACTTTGTTTGATGATTATATTATAAAAAGAGTACTTTTATGCCAACTAAGAAGAATTCTACTAAATCCCCTTTATCCCAGAAAGCAATTAAAAAATCCGAAAAATACGCGCTGTTAAGTGTTTGGAATAAAACCGGAATTATTGAACTGGCAAAAGAAATTTCGGGTTTGGGTTTTCAGATTATATCCTCCGGCGGTACAGCAAAAGTTTTGAATGAAGCTGGAATAAAAGTTGTTCCAATTCAAGAAATAACAGGCAATCCGGAAAGTTTTGACGGCAGAATGAAAACAATCAGTTATCAAGTTGAAGGAGGAATATTATTTGACAGAACAAATCCTTCACATGTAAAACAAGCCAAAGAATTAAACGTCAAGCAAATTGATTTGGTGGTTTGTAATCTTTATCCTTTTGAACAAACCACCAAAGATCCAAAAGTAAAACTGGAAAATGCAATTGAAAGCATTGATGTCGGCGGACCAACAATGGTTAGGGCTGCCGCCAAAAATTTTAAAAGTGTTTTAGTTGTTGTTGATCCAAACGATTATGGAAAAATTGTTGAAACTTTAAAGAAAAAATCCGCGAGCGAAGACTTAAGACAGGCTTTAGCCGCAAAAGCTTTTAATCATCTTTCCTTTTATGACGCCCAAATTGCTAAATACTTAGGTCATGAACAATTTCCCCAAGAGTTGGCACTACCGGGAAGAAAATTAATTAATTTACGCTACGGTGAAAACCCGCATCAAAAAGCGGCAGTTTATTTTGAACCAAACAACAACTCCCCTCTTAAGGATTTGCAAAGGCTTACCGGCCGCGAACTTTCTTATGTTAATTTTACCGATATTTCCGCCGGACTTGAATCGGTACGCATGTTTAAAACTCCTGCAGCAGTAGTAATTAAACATAACAGCCCATCCGGCGTTGCTCTTGGATCAACAACTTCCGAAGCACTATCTCGGGCAGTTGCAGCAGATCCGGAATCTGCCTTTGGCGGCATAATCGTTTTAAATAGGCCTATGGATTTAAAAACTGCTAAAACGTTTGCTAATTTCAAAGAAGAAAATGGAGTTTTAATTGACATCGTCGCAGTTCCAAGTATTAACAATGATGCCAAAGAATTTATAACAACAATTAGAAAAAGCACCGGCATTTATACTTTTGGAGAAATTCCGGATACAAGATCCAACCCAAATCATTTAAGATTTTTTGACGGCGGATTTGTAATCCAGGATTGGGATGATGCTTCGGATTTGAATTTTAAAAACTGGAAAGTTGTTACGAAGAAAAAACCAACCGCTAAACAAATGGAACAAATGAGAATCGCCTGGAAATTTATTGCCAGAATTAAATCCAATACTATTATTATAGTTGATAAAGATTTACCAATGACCAGAGGCATTGGCTGCGGACAAACATCAAGAATCAGAGCCGCCAAAATCGCCCTAGAACAGTCAGAAAAATATACCAACGGAGCAATTCTCGCCAGTGACGCTTTCTTTCCCTTTGATGATTCTGTAAAATTTGCAGCTAAGTACAAAATCGCTGCTATTATTCAACCTGGCGGGTCAATTAATGATAAACTTTCTATCGAAGCCGCTGACAAAGCCGGAATGGTAATGGTTTTAACCGGAGAACGCAAATTCTGGCACTAATCCTCACTTGCAAATCGAAGTTCTATAAAGCGAAAACGACTGATCTTTTAAGATAAATGCCGCTTCCCTATTTAATGTTTTTTCCAAATTAGTATCACTTGTCAAAAGATAAGAAATTTTATATTGATAAATAAATTTACAATAATTTTTATCATTAATATTTGTTCCAAGCATTATTGACGGACGGTAAGCAAATAAGGTAATCATCCACGGATTAGTTGATGCAATAATTGAATTCTGGCCAGTATGGGTTTTTAAATAATCATAAGTTGTTTTTCTTGATTGATAACTCCAAGCATCTGTCTGCATTTCTGTTGTTCTTGACCAAACAATTCGATGCATATCAAATCCCAAATAAACAACTAACATTAAAAGAACTATTAAAATAAAAAACGGATTTCTTGTATACTTTCCCTTAACTAAATAAAAAAGGGGTATTAATCCCAAAACAAAAACCATTGCCAAATGTCTTTCCGGCTCGGCGAAAACAGCCCAGGTAACTGTGAATGTCAGAAAAAGTGCTAAACAAAAAAACAAAATAGGTAAAAACTTACGAGAGAAATTTTTATAGAAAATAACTAATAATATTAACGGGCCAAAAAAAGTTAGGCTAACTAAACTTTGTATATTTGTAATTGTTGCTTGCCAAATTGTATTTATAATCCACCAAAAATTGGTTTTAATAAATGTTAACGCACTTGGGTAAATTCTACCAAATCCGGTAAACATCGAGTCATAAAAATGAAAAACTTTAAAGTGATAGGAATTATAATTAAAAAGTGGGCTGCCGTTAACAATGGCATTCCCCCAGAAAAAAGGCAAAGCTGTTAAAATAAAAAATCCGGTAAACAATAAAAGCTGTGATATTTTTTTCTTTTGAAAAATAAATGTTGCCATAAAAATAATAAAAATAAAAGATCCCTCAGCTCTTGTTAAATAAGAAAATGCTGTAATTATACCTAATAAAATAAACTTTCTAATATTATCTTTTCCAAAAAATAACAAAAACGAAATTAAAACAAAAAAATAAAAGATCTCATCACTTAAAATCATTCTGTTAGTAATCAAGATATTTGGATTTAGAGCAAAAAGAAGAGAAACAACAACTGATAATTTTTCGCTCAAAAATTTCCGGGCCAGAAAATAAAACACTACTACATTTACTGCCCCTAAAATTAACAAAAATAATTGCAGTAAATATGGGTTATTTTGAAAATATAAAATAATCGAAAATATTATTGAAGCAAAAAACGGTTTGCCATGGAAAGCAGATGTGATAACCGGCGTTGATTCAAAAAAATTCCATTTGATTGTTTGAATTAAACCTTTTCCTAAAACAATATTTCTGGCAACATCAATAAACTCCACCGCATCCGGTGTGCGCCAAAACGGAACGCCGAAAAAAGGTAAACGGAAAACCAGACTAATTAAAAAAAGTACTAAAGGAGGCAATATTTTTTTTCTTTCCATAGAAAATTCATTTCTTCACTTTTTGCCACTTAACGGCTGTTAAGAGAGATGAAAAAACATCATCGCCAATTGAAATTTTTAATCCTTCTAACTCTTCTTCTGTGGGATTTCTTTCCTGAAATTCTATTGACTTCACATCCGTAATAATTGCTAATGGTTGTCTCTCACTCCCTTCGCCCATTTCTAAAACTGCCGCCGCCGCCAAAGAATCCGACACGTTTGTTTTTTCTGCCTGCATCAATCTTCCAAAAATATCCGGCGTCCCAATATAATTTTTCAGAGCATTAAATCCGCTATGAACAATCGCATAACCTGTTACTCCCACCCTAATTGGAGTCAATTTGCTGTCTGTTATTACTACTCCTAAATTTTGAATATTAAATTTTTTTGATAGATATTCCCTGATTTCATTTGCATTTTTTTGAGGATCTTCCGGCCATAAAATATAATAACCATTACCATTTGATTCATCCACTCCTCCGGATGCAACTAACATATTATGTTTAACTGTTATCATAAAACCATATTGATTAAATTCTCGCGGAAGATATAAGTCTGCTTCCTGTTTTGCCAACTCATTTTTTTGTTCTTCCGATATTTTTTTAACTACTCTTCCCTCACAAATTGCTATGATTTTTGAAGTGACAACAACAATTGATTTTTCTTGAAGACTTGTTATGTATTTATCTAAAACTTCTGTAAGAGAAATTGAACCCGGAAAAATTTTTTCTGTTTTAATTGGTGTTACTTTCACTATTCCAAATTATAACACAGTAATTATTTTTCGCTATAGCCCGGAAAGAAATCGGTTTTAATTTTACTTTTTGCAACCCCCGCATCAAGCAAAACTTGTTCAAATCTTTGCACCATTAACTGGGGGCCGGAAAGATAATATATTCTCTTTTGATAATCCGGAATTAATTCCATAATTTTCTTATCGGTAATATATCCCCATGAACCTTTCCAACTTTGCGGCAAATTCTGAATATCGGTTACATTATAAATCGTCTTAACCCCGTTTGCCTTTGCTTTTTCAAAAATGTCCGCAAATAAAATATCATTAACAGTACGATTAGTAATAAGTAAAACAATATCCACAGACAAATTTTTGTCAATAATATATTGGATCATGCTTCTAAATGGCGCTATTCCCACTCCTCCGGCAATAAAAACTAGCGGTTCTTTTAAGTTTTTCGGCAACACAAAATCTCCGGCAACTTGAGTCGCGATTATTTTATTCCCCACATTTAAATTAACTAACTCTTTTTTATAAGAGCTTGAGGGGCTATAAAATTTTACAGTCATTGATATTTCATTTTCTGTAGGAGATGATGAAATACTAAAATATCTTCTATTTCCTCTGTCATCAGCATTTTTGTGAGAAAGAGTCCATTCGATATATTGTCCAGGAAGAAATTTGAAATCCTTTTGTTGATTAAAAGCGAAAAGATAAGTATCAGCAGTAAGCTATTTTTTCTGTTTTAAAGTTAGAGATAATCGATAGTTTGGATTAATTATGTATGAAAAAACATTTCCAAGAGATAAAGCCATTTCAGGAGTAAGCGCTACAGGCAAGAAACTTAAAACTGGAGTAGCATAAAGAAAAGCAACGATATACGCATAGTAGTTTCTTAATTTAGCTACCGCTGGAGATGTTAAAGGTTCAGTTAGCATTACAAACGTAAAGAAAAATAAAGCAGAATGTAATATAGTTAACTGCCAAGTATTAAAAATTGCTATAAAAGATCCTGTCATATAAATTGTCCCTGCAGCCACAATAATTAAATATGCAATTAAAAAATTAATAACCATACTTTCTCTGCGTATTTTCCTAATCAAAAGCAATCCTCCTACTAAAACAAATGGCAACATTGTGGGAGTTCCAATCCACCAGGTAGCAGCATGCTCCGGCGAAAGCAAAGCGATAGCGGCAACGGAAACTGCAGCAGGATTAAAAAGATGTCTTTTTTCAATTGTTAAAAAATATTTAGCGGCCATTGCAAAAATAGAAGCGCCAATCATAAACGGTATATTTACCGGATATTTAACCGGAATAATTAAAGCCAAAATTAAAGCGGTAATAAAAACTGATTCAACGTTTGTAACCGCTTTAAATAACTTTGCCAAAACAGAATTTGCGCCGTAACAAACGATTATTGAAAGCAACGCGCTGATTAAAATGTCCAATGGATTGTAAGTTAGAATTCCAAAAAAACTTAAAATAGTTGCCATACCAATTAAAAAAATTAAATAGTATAACGTCAAACGATACATGGTAATTTTATTTAATATTGCGTCAATTGTTTTCATAATTAATTTACGTAATCTTCAAAGCCGCTGGTCAAAACCGCCATCTTATCCTTTTTAATCATATATCCTTCAAAACCCTTTAACTTTTCGATAAATTCTATGCCTTTTCTCCCCATCGCAAAAGCGGCTGTCGCAAACCGATCCGCTTCGTAAATATTGGGTCCAATTACGGTAATCCCGACAATTTCATCTGTCAATTTTTTCTCTCTTGGATTGTAAATATGATTACCCCTGATATAATTTCCTGACGTAGCAATTCCTTTATTAAATAATCTAACTATTTTTATAATTTCATCTGTGTTAAAAGGGTTTTGGATTCCAATTTTCCAACTCTCTCCTTTTTCATTTTTTCCTTGAACCTGCACATCTCCCGCAATTTCTACAAAATAATTTAAGAATCCTTTTTTTCGTAAAATCTCCGCTCCCTGAAAAATAGCATAACCTTTTACTAAACCCGATGGATCCAAAACTCCATTAAAATTGATGTCAAAATATCCTTCAGTTTCTTTTTTTGTTTCTTCAGAAAGCACAAGAATTTTTTTCATCTCGTTACTAAACTGCGTTTCTTGCAACTCTCCCCTGTTAATTTGTGAAATCTCGCTGTCTTTTTTATAAGTACTGAATTTTTTATCTATAAAGTGAAAATAAGAAAATACCTCGCTGATGTCTTCTTCCATAACACTAATGTCAGTTACATTTACTGTTGCGGGCATTCCCATAACAACTGCTTGTTTTTTCATGTTATTTTGCCTGAGACAGGGCATCTGCTAAAGAAGCCTGAAAAGCCTGACTGGAAGCCGAAGCTCCGGAAACAATATCAACTTTGGCGCTTTGCACCTGAATGGCTTCCTGAGTTAGCATCGGATCAGCTTGGCTATTCACATATTGCGAAGTGCGGTTATCATTCGGAAACTGCAAGAAAATAACGTTGGTTATTCTCCCTCCACTAATTACAGCCTGAACCTGAATGTTGCCGTAAAAAGCATCTTGGACACTGCCGGTATATGAACCGTCTTTATATTGACCTTTCGGTTTTGGAATAGGAGTTGTTGTTGACGCTACGGTTTGAGTTTGCGTTGGCTGCCCTGCGGAAGCAGCAGGTGCTGGAGTTGAAATATTAGTTGGCAAAGGATTTACCGGATTATTTGAAACTCCAACAACAGGCAAACTATCTCCTCCCTTAAATTGCCTTACGAATACCAGCAATCCAAATACAACTAACACCGTTGAGATCTGTAAATATTTCTTCATAATGAACTTATTCTGGTGGAAAAAACTTAAAATTTCCTGAGAAATTTAGGAACTTTTTAGGACTAAGCTTAAGAGAGCCATTCTAACGTACATCCCGTTTCTAACTTGCGATGAAAGGTAGACTGCTCTTGGATCTTCATCAATTTCAGGATCAATTTCTCCTACTCTTGGAAGGGGATGCATTATAATTGTTTTCTTACCTGCCTTTTTTTCAACCAAATCTTTATTAACAATAAATCTGGTTTTTAAATTTTCATAATTTTTAAGTGATTGCGGCTGTAATCTTTCCTTTTGCACCCTTGTCCAATACCAAAAATTAGCATCTTGCGGAATCTCTTTTTCGCTTTCAATTTCGATTAATTTTACTCCCGATGAGGAAAACTTTTGAAAGTCTTCTTTAGACAATTTTAATTCGTCCGGTGATAACAGATACACCGTGTTTTTTTTATAAAGAGATAATCCCTTAAGCAAGGAGTGCACGGTTCTGCCGTTTAATAAATCTCCCACCATTACTCCGGTTAAACTATCCAGTTTGCCTTCTTTTTCCTGAATTGTGTAAAGGTCCAAAAGTGTTTGTGTTGGATGCTCACCAACTCCGTCCCCAGCATTAATAATTGGGACAAACTTTGCCGCTTGAGCAGCTATCTTTGCAGTTCCGGCAACTGAATGTCTAATTACAATCGCATCCGAGTAAGCTTCAAAAACCCGGATTGTATCTTCTAATGACTCCCCTTTTGAAACCGATGAAAAAACCTGAGGATTTAAAATATCTACTGTTTGTCCGCCCAATTGTTTTACCGAAGCGCCGAATGAACCGAAAGTTCGACTGGATGGTTCATAAAAAAGCAATGTTACTATTTTACCGGACAAAACACTTGACGGTTTTGCGTTATAAGCAATTGTCTTCATTTTTTTTGTTAGTTTGAAAAGAATGGAAATGTCTTTCGGAGAAAACTGATCGAGGGAAATAATATCCTTTCCCTTAAATTTACCATTTATCTTTTGAGGCTCAAAACTCATAAGACCTGACTAAATATAGTGTAAGCAAAATTATTTGTCAATAAACAAAACTATTTCTCAACATCCGCTGCTGCTTTGCGGTAATTACAATAATCACAAGTTACTGATGACTGAGGAATTGAATTTGATCTTAAACATTCATAAGCATCGATAATAGTTTTTTCAATCCAGGAATCGTCTCCGACATATGGAATTATTTTTATATCAAATTCTAATTTTGAGTCAAATTTTTCGCCATCTGTTTTACCGTTACAATAAACAAAATACCCGGTGTTGGAAACTTTAAAATCGTTTTTTCTAAACAGCCATTGATAAATTTCCATTTGTCGTTTGTAACCGATTTGCCATTCTGCATCTAAGCTTACTTCTCCCTCTTTTGAAGTTGCTTTATAATCGACAATTAATAATTCTCCCTGCGGATTTATCCATAAATCGTCAACTCCCCCGGTAATTACAAAATTAGTGGGCTTAAAAGCGAAAGTTACTCCTTTAAACGGATCCCGCCATTCATTTAAATCCCCGTGTTTAAAAGGAATTGCGTCAACCCCAAACTTTTTCATTAAAGGATGAGTCTCACCTTTTTCTCGTAAAATATCAAATTCTTTTTTTAAAAGCTTATCAACTGCGGAATTTAGGGAAAATGGATATCCCGGCGGCTGAGCAACACCCAATCTTCTGTCTAAATAAAAACAGCGCGGACAATTTATAAATAAATCTATCTTTGAACGGCTTAATCTAAATGGAAAAGATGAATTCGGGTCGTATAAATTTCCTTTTCTTCTTGGATTGTAGTATGCAGACATTGTTCAATCATTTTCTCACAAATCCGTCATTACCGCTAGAGGTGATTACGCAGTTGAGTCAGTAGGTTTAAGTAAAACCAATGTTCCAGATGCTCGGCGAAAAACGGGTCTACCAAAACTTTCTCCTCGTCCCGGATGGCCAGGTCTTGCCCCAGGTCTTGTCCATCCAGCTCTTTCCCAACCATCCTTCGGAGACAAACTGCCGTCCTTAGTAGTTAATGTAACTCCATTGGCAAGTGTTCTGTTTACGCGTGTTTCTGTTTGTGATGCTTTTCCCATGACTTAGTATTCTAACAAACTGAAGCTGAAATGTCAAACTATAAGATATTATTATCTGCTAGAAAGGCTTATTGTGCGGATTTCCTAATCTTGCTACAAATTTTAGAAGAGAATCGCCCGGATTAGCTAATCTTCTCCTCATACCCGTTGCGGCGTCTTTTGCTACAATGCCTGCTCTTTCTCTTAAGCCTAATTCTCTATGAACTACATTAACATTAGAGACGCCAGGTTCTGTTGGAGGATGAATTATTCTTAGTTCTCCCATACTTTTACCATACTCTACTCTATTTTTGATGTCAAATAAATTTATTCTTGCTGTCCGGATTGAGGTTCTTTACGTAAGAATGCCGGTTTATTAATGGATGGTGTTCCCCGTTTTTCTGTTCTAGTGCCGGGGAAAAGCATTACCACGCCAGTCTCTTCAAGCTGATCGAGTAGTTTTTCGTTAACGTCCAAATCAACTTTCATTTTTGTTCTGGCTACAGCATCCTCGCGGCTAGATCCATAATGATCCAAAACAAGACGTGTTATTGCCAAAAACGTTGCCGGTTCTATTCCCAAATGAGGATCCAAATCAATTTCTAAAGTAACACGTTCCCCGGTTACCACCTGCGGATAATGCTTGCCTGTCCCTTGCTTCATTTTTGCTCTGTCCCAAACTACCGTGACGGGAACGGAAACAGGCAGTCTAAATTCACCATCTATTTCTACTCCTCTTAAACCGTCTGTTTCTCTAACTATTCTTCTAATTTCAGCTTCTGCAGGTTCGATTGCCGCTTTAGCTTCTCCCAATGGACCATAAGCCGCAACGTAATCCCTCGCTGCTTGAACAAGTTCCCCGGTTGTTCTTCGCAAAATATCCGGATTGGCGCCGTGCGCAATGATAAGCTTAACGCCCGGAACCGATGAATCGACAGTTGGCAGTTGATTCGAACTGACTCTGCTTTTCTTTACTTCTCCTGCAGGAATACCTTGCCCTGATGATAAACCCTCTGCGCGTACTCTTGTTGACATAGTACGAAACATTATAAACAAAATGTTTTTACTGTCAAGTTGTAATTACTGTGTTACAATTATTTTAGATGGAAATACTGTCCGAAGAAAAGTTAAAAGATCTCGAATTAAAAGCTAATCAGGCCCGACAACTGGTAATTGAAATGCTTTTGGAAGCAGGCAGCGGGCATTCCGCAGGATCTTTAGGAATGGCCGATATCTTTAGCGCTTTTTACTTTCACATTTTAAAACATGACCCAAAAAATCCCGCTTGGCCGGATCGCGACAGACTAATTCTTTCCAACGGACATATTTGTCCGATTAGGTATGCAACTATGGCTTTGAGCGGTTATTTTCCGGTTGAAGAATTGAAAACTTTGCGCAAATTAGGCTCCAGACTGCAAGGACACCCCCATCGCACTTCTTTACCAGGGTTAGAAACTACTTCCGGACCCTTGGGCGAAGGACTTTCTCAAGGAATTGGCATTGCGCTTGCCGGAAAATTGGACAAAAAAGATTATCAGGTTTATGTTTTAACCTCTGACGGCGAACATGAAGAAGGCAATACTTGGGAAGCAGCCATGTTTGCCGGAAAAAATAAATTAAGCAATCTTACACAAGTAATTGACCGAAATAATATTCAGATTGACGGGACTACCGAGGATGTTATGCCGCTTGAACCTTTAAAAGCCAAATACGAAGCCTTTAACTGGCATGTTTTGGAAATTGACGGAAATAATATCCGCCAATTTGTTGATGCAATAGGACAAGCCCACAGCATTACTGAAAAACCGACTGTAATTATTGCCGATACAATCCCTGGCATGGGAGTTTCGTTTATGGAAAAGAATTTTGTCTGGCATGGCAAAGCACCAAACGCCGAGGAAGCTAAAAAAGCAATGGAAGAATTAAGAACTTTACAGGGCAGAATCGAACAGGAATAATATGTTAAATCCGGATTTAAAACTTAACCCAAATTTATTCGAACCGACAGTTGAGAAAAAAGCAACTCGTGAAGGTTTTGGGCAAGCTTTAGTTGAACTTGGAAAAACTAATCCAAACGTGGTAGTTTTAACTGCTGACCTTTCCGAATCAACTAAAACCGAGGAGTTTGCCAAACTGTTTCCGGAAAGATTTTTTGAAGTCGGTGTTGCCGAACAAAACATGATTGCGATTGCCGCCGGACTTGGCACAAGCGGAAAAATTGCTTTCGCATCCTCCTATGCCGTGTTTTCTCCAGGTAAAAACTGGGAAACTATCCGTACCACCATCGCTTATAACCAATCAAACGTTAAAATTGCCGGACACCACAGCGGTATTATGACTGGACCGGACGGCGCCACCCACCAATCAACCGAAGATATCGCCCTAACCAGAACATTGCCGGGAATGACAGTTTTTTCTCCCTGCGATGTAATTGAAGCTAAAAAAACAACTTTGGAGGCAGCTAAAATTTTCGGACCGGTTTATTTAAGATTTACCCGAGATAAAACTCCGATTATTACTACCGAGCAGACACCATTTGATGCTCACAAAATTCAAACTTTCTGGACAAGTGAAACTCCTAAAGTCACTATTTTTGCTACAGGCCATTTACTTTATCAAGCCTTACTTGCAGCCAAAAATCTTGAAGAACAAAAGATTCAAGTTTTAGTAGCTAATGTGTCAACGATTAAACCCTGTAACGAAGAAACAATTGTTAAGCTGGCAGAACAATCAGGAAAAGTGATTACAGTTGAAGATCATCAGGTTGCAGGTGGAATGGGATCAATGATCGCCGAAGTTTTGGCCAAAAAAAGACCGACTCAGATTAAGTTTATCGGCATGCAGGATACTTTTGGCGAGTCCGGACAGCCTTTGGAGTTAATTAAAAAATACCAAATGGACGAAAAAGCAATTGAGGATGCGGTTAAAAGTTTTTAAGCTGCGAAAAAACCCTGTAGAACTTCTGGAAATTTTCACTGACTTTTTGAATTACAGCGGATTTCCCGATTTCTCCTTTATAAAACTTCTCCAATGGCTCCCAAAAAATAGTTCTACCAACTGCAAAACCAATTACACCTTCAACAGATGAACCAACCTCAAACCATTCTTCCTTAGCACCTATTTCTAACCATTTATCAACTTTATCTTCATTTGCACCCCTTCCTAAAACCACCAAATTTACGAATTCTCTTCCGTCTCTTTTTATTGTCTTAATCACTTTTTCATAATCCAAAACTTCCTCAAACCCCTCCAGTTTCCAAACATCCGGCTCTATCCCAAAGTCCTGCAAATCCTTAATCACATCTACGGTTAAATCACATCTGAATTTTCTATCGTACCCATCTTTTGTTCCGGCTTCTTTAAACTGCTCTTTACTTGGAATAACTAACGCTTCTAGCAAGAATTTATAATTTCCCTCATGACAAAAATCACTGACCAGTTTTAGGTTTTTCTTTTGCCGATTCTTTAAATCGTCAGAATCCGCCGGATTATAGCGAATGAGTACCTTAGCAAAAGTTGGATGATATTTCCGAATGTGATCCGCAAAATCATCATACTGAAACTTAAATTCATCTTCGCCGCTTTTTTCAATCGTTAAGATAGTATTAAAGCGGTTATGTAAAGCGTCTAATAAAACTTCGCTGCCAAACTGCTCATCACAAAGAATTGCCGAGTAATCGGTAGGAATTAATCTTTCCAAAGCATCTTTAAACCCTTTATAAATCAGCATCTTAAATTCCCTGATTAACTCTTTTTCCTCCTCATTTAAATCTAGAATTGAATCTTTGCCAAACATCTTTTGAGCAAATGTTGCCCGGTGATCAAACGGCAGAATATATAAGGGTTTTGTGTACCCAAGTTTTGCAAAATCTATCACTATTTTAGTCTGACGCTATCTTAAAGTTTTGTCAACGCTTTAGCTTTCGTTGTATCTTAAAAACAGAAGTTATAAAATGTAATCATGAATACACCAGAAGGATTTCAGGGAGGACAACCTGAGTTAAAAAGACATCGACTATCACCTAAGAAAATCGCTGAGATAAAATTGCCTCCATATGCTTTCTCTATTGAGCAAATAGAAGCAATTGAAGCTATGGGCAGAAAACATATCGACCCATTTGAAGTATTACGAGATCAGCATTCTGATAAATTATCCGGAAAACTTAGGCCATTTAGGGATCCGCTTCCCGAAGATATTGTCGCAAGAATCGTGACAGACCTTTCTGCAAACCCCGATTCAGGATTTGTACAAACCAAAAAGGGTCCAAGAATACCTGCAAACAGAATAAGAATATTCTTTAACGCAGTAAGAGAATCTTTACCCGTACCGTCTTATGAAGACTTTGATAAATATTGGGTTAGAAGAGGAGAAATCAAAACTACTTAGAAAAGCCTTAATCCGTTTTGCTTAGCAACCAAAAGAAGTATCATTAATAAAACAAAAATCGCGAATATAAAAAACATCCAGGAATTAAATTCAGCACTTACTTCCTGATGTGTTCTCGAAACTGATTTTTTCTTTTTTATTACTTTCTTTGCCATTTCTTCTCCTTATTTATTATGTACACAAACAACATATAAATGTCAAATATTTTTTATCCTCTTGACAAGGCTACGTAAGTTGAATTACGCTGGAATGTATCATGAATATTAAAGCTTTTCCACTGTTTAAGAGAGTTTCTGACCAAAATCAAGCATCAGCAACTCCCCAACAAACTCCGGATGATATGCGCTCAAGACTAATGCAAATGGCCAAAAGAAAAAAGTTGGCCCTGCACGAAAGATCCGCCCACTAAACTTTATCCTCTACCTTAAATCCCATTCCAACAATTTTTTCTCTAATTTTATCTGCTTCGGCGTATTTTTTATCTTTTCTTAATTTTCCCCGCTCGTCCAGCAACTTTTTAATCTCCGCGGGAATTTTTTCCTCTTTTTGAACTATTGTTTTTGCATCTTTAAGCGATAATCCTAAAACTTCATCAAATTTAAATACCGTCGCCGCTTTATCTGCGTCTGATTTATCTGACCTGACAACTTCCCAAAGAACCGACAATGCTTTTGGCATGTTTAAATCGTCATTAACTGCTTCTAAAAACTGCGAGTCATATTCTTTAATTGAAGCTGAACTCTCGGGGTAATCCGCAACTTCTTTTCTTAATTTATTAAGCGCGTTCCTAGCGGCGGTTAAAGCTTCGAAAGTAAAATTCATTTCCTGCCTATAGTGGGTTTGCAAAAATAAATATCTTAAAGATAACGGATTAAAACCTTTTTCGACAATTTCCGAAAGTGTATAAAAATTATGCAGGCTCTTGCTCATTTTTTTGCCGTCAACCAGCATGTGAGCACCGTGAACCCAATATTTTACAAATGGTGACTCCCCTGTTTTAGCTTCAGATTGGGCAATTTCGTTTTCATGATGCGGAAAAACCAAATCAATTCCGCCGGTATGAATATCTATTTTGTTACCTAAAATGCTTTGACTCATTACCGAACACTCGATATGCCAACCAGGCCTTCCTTTACCCCAGGGACTGTCGTATCCAACCTCATCGGGCGCAACTGACTTCCATAACGCGAAATCCTGAACATCGTCCTTTGTATATTCATCCGAAAGCATTCTGGTACCGCTTTTTAATTCTCTTTTCTTAACTCCGGAAAGTTTTCCGTAATTTGGAAATTTTGAGATATCAAAATAAACTGAACCGTCCTTTTCCACGTACGCAACGCCTTTTTCAAGCAAAACCTTTATAAACTCAATCATTTTCTCAACGTATCCCGTTGCCCGCGGCTGTTCTTTTAAATTTTCGGGGTTGATATTTAACTTTTGGATATCTTCTAAAAAATATCTTGTATATTCTTTAGTAATTTCGCCAATTTCCTTCCCTTCTTCTTTGGCCTTTTTGATAATTTTGTCATCAATATCAGTAATATTTTCCGCTGCTTCAACTTTAAATCCGTTGTATTGAAGAACCCTAAACAAAATATCTGAAAAAACAAACGTTCTTAAATTTCCGATATGCATGAAGTTATAAACTGTCGGTCCACAGGTATACATGGTTACGACTGGCGGTTTTTGCGGTATAAATTCTTCTGTTTCGTGACTTAACGTGTTATAAAGTTTCATACTATTATTCTACCCCATCGCTCCTCGATTTGCTTCTGTTTTTGTCTGAGCGCGGACTTTGGCAATATCCTGATCGTCTTGAGCCTTTTTCTCTTCCAATTGCATTTTTCCCTGTTCTTCCTCCTGCTCCTGTTTTTCCACTCTTTTTGCCGCGCTGTCATCTCCCGACTCTTGCTCGCTTCTGGTTTCATGCGCAATTAACGGATCGTAATATCCTTCCTTATGCAATTCGTGTCGAAGATTAGTCAGTTTTTGCTGACTTTCCAGTTTATCTTTTTGCTGCATTTGCTGCGCCAATTCCGGTGTAAGATTTGCCGGAAGATCCACGGACGGAGAATAAAATTCTTTAACAAATTGCTTTGTCTCATCAGTACTGGCCGCTTGAACAGACGCAGACTCTCCAAATTGCTGGCTTTGATTTTGCGGATTAGTTTGTCCTTGAGTTTGCGCTGATCCTTGATTGTCGGGACTGGGCTCCTGCTTAATGCCTATTTGCATTGCGACAGAACCGGCGACATCGGAAACTGCGCTTTTAACCGTATTTCCAACAGTTTGCTGACCTTTTTCTAACATCTCACCGAAAAATCCGTTTTTATCCATTAATACTGACTCCTTCCCTCCATTGCTCTTTGCAAAGTTGTGTCATCGGCATATTCCAAATCTGCTCCCACCGGTAATCCTCTACCAATTCTGGTGATTTTGAGTTCCGGATTCTGCGTTTTAAGTTGTTTTGCAATATACATTGCCGTTGCTTCACCCTCCATTGTCGGATTCGTAGCGATAATTATTTCTTTAACTTTTGAGTCTTTAACTTTAATTCTAACGATCAGCTGATTGATATAAATTTCCTCAGGACCGATATTATTTAACGGATCAATTTTACCATGCAAAACATGATAAATACCTTTATACGTCCTGCCTTTTTCAAGCGCCAAAACATCCAAAGGCTGTTCAACAACACAAATTACTGTGTTATCACGCTCCGGGTTAGAACAAATACTGCATGGATCCCGATCATCAATCATAAAACAATTTGAACATAAAACTGTATCTTTTTTTAAGTTTTGGAGCGAACTGGCAAACTTATCTAATTCACCTTGAGGAACATGCAATAAATAAAAGGTTAATCTCTGAGCGGTTTTAGGCCCTACTCCCGGAAGTTTCTCAAAAGACTCAATTAAGTTTTGGATTGCTTTTGGTATTGTCATAGATTATTCATTTTAAAGCGTTAGCGGCAATTTTGGCAATGGACAAAATTTCCAGTTTTGCAAACTTTTTATCCTCCGGAATTTCTATCGTATCCGTTACAAACACTTTTTCAATTTTCGATTCCTGTAAAACTTTACTTGCCTTTTCTGCTAAAACCGGATGAGTCGCAAATGCAAAAATGCTTGTCGCCCCATTTTTAAGCAACAAATCAGCAGCATAAACCATCGTATCGCCTGTAGCAATCATATCATCAACGATTATGGCCTGCCTACCGTCTACTTCTCCATTTAACTGGCTATCACAAATACTACCCGTATTTAGATCTCTGTCTTTAACAATTGTAACGTAGGGAATATTTAGCATTTCCGAAATTTCTTTTATCCGTCTTATGCCACCCATGTCGGGTGAAACTAGAATCGGTTCTCTTCCGGAAAATTGTTCTCTGATTTTTTGGGCAAATACTGGCAAGGCCGAAAGGTTGTGGGTTGGAATTGTAAAAATCTCCGGAATTTTTATTGAATGTAAATCAAAAACAAAAATTTCGTTTATTCCGATTGCTTCTAATATTTTTGCCATTACCTCCAGTGACACACCTTCCCCGTCTCTAAAAATATGATCCTGTCTTTGATATCCAAAATACGGCATGATTAAATTTACAAATTCCGCGCCGCTTCTTTTTAAAGCATCTACCATTAAAAAAAGCTCCATATAGTTTGTGTCAACAGGGGTATTAGTAGACTGAATTAAAACTGCTGTTTGATCTACAACTTTTTCTTGTAACGTGATTCTTTTTTCACCGTCCGGAAAAACAAATATTTCTACAGGCGAAAGTTTTTTATCTAAGTCATGAGCAATTTTTTGCGCCAACGGTTTATTAGAAGAACCACTAAAAATGAGCATATATTTATTGTACTACACCGTATTCCCTATTCAAATACCGAAGTTAACTAACGAATAATGAGGCTGCTAATTGAATCCCCGGTTTCAATACGCTTAATTGCTTCTGCCAAAAGAGGGGCAACGGAAACAATTTCAATCTTAGAATTCTTAGTAACTTCGTTTCTGTGTTTAACACTGTCTGTGACAATAACTTTTTCCAACGCCGACTTGCCGATTTTCTCAAGCGCATCACCCGAAAAAAGCCCATGCGTTACTGCTGCGAAAATTCTTTTTGCTCCTTTTTCCTTAAGATAATTTGCCGCATGAACAATTGTTCCGCCGGCATCGATCATATCATCAACAAGCAATACATTTTTACCCTTAACCTCTCCAACCATTGCCAAAGCTTCAGATTTATTATTAACACTAAGGTCGCGTTCTTTGTAAACAATTGCTAATTCGCTCGCCCCAAGTAATCCCTGATAAAATGTTGCCCTGGACACTCCGCCTTTATCCGGAGAGACAATTACTAAATTATCTAAATTTTTCTTTTTTATTGCCGGTGCCAAAGCATAACTGGCATAAACATTATCCCACGGCTGCTGAATAAAACCTTCTTCTTGTTCTGAATGGATATCTAATGTTAAAATCCTGTCTGCTCCGGCATGAGCGATCATTGAAGCAATTACCGCTGAGCTGATCGGAACTCTTGCCATCTCTTTTCGGTCTTGCCTTGAATATCCAAAATAAGGCATTATTACGATAACTTCGCTTGAAGATGCTCTCTTAGCAGCATCTATCATCAATAATAACTGAATAATATTATCGTTAACGGGGGGGCAGGTTGGCTGAATAATAAATACGTGTCGGCGCCTTAGATTTGGGGCAATTTTAATTCTAATTTCTCCATCAGCAAATACACTTACAGGATTATTAATCTGTGATTTTAAAAGTTTGGCAATTTTCATCGCCAACGGTTCGTTCGCGGTACCTGTAAGAAGAACAAAATTCGGAAAATCTGAATTGTTGATCTGTGTTTTTACCATCAGAGTAACTTTTTGATATTAACAGGAATTGTTCTGATAATCAAGTTCTTACAATTACTGACCGCCACCCAAGAGTCCGGCAAGTCCTCCCTGCATTGATGAAAGTTTTTTAGCCGCTACCTCTTGAGACTTTTTAACAGCTTCGTTAATAGCTTCTTTTACATCGTTGTCCGATCTGCCGTTAACTTTGATTTCTTTGATTTTTTGGTCTCCGGTAATCACGATTTGCACTCCATTTTTATCTACGTTAACTTCTTCTGCTTGCAATTCTTTTTGAATTTGCATGGCCTGCTGTCTCATTTTGTTTAGTTCTCCAAGTTGAGAAAATGGATTATTCATTATTTATCACCTCCTAAAGTAATTTGAATATTTAATTTTTCGCCAGATATTTTATCCGCGCAATCAGTCAAAAGCTTTAATGTTTTCGCTTCTTCCAACTTTTCTTTATGAAATTTAGATTTAGCAACAATATTTAGTTTACCATTTTTGGGATCTTGGGCTAAACAGCTTCTTAACACTCCAGCAATCAAATGATTCTCTATCTTAACTTCGTTAATTAATTTTTCAAAAAAACTATTTTTATTGTTAATTTGGGAGGAAACCAAACCATTTGCGAAAGAACTGGAAGTTGCCACTTTAGGAAAGGTGGCAGAGGAAGGGCTCCCGACAACGCGGACTTCGTTGAAGCTTGCTTCACTAGAAAGGGCACTGGCGGGAGAGAAACTACCGACAGGACCCCGAGCGACCTCAGTAATCTTCTCCAGATCCTCTTCTCCCCATTCCAAAATTACCAACTCCAACGGCATTTGCGCTAAAACCGCAGTTTTTGTATCCTGATATGCAGTTGCCAAAAGTTCAAATAATTTTCTTATTTCTAAAAGACTCAATGGAAATTCCGTATCAGTTTTTTCAACTCCAACTTTTTGCAAAAGCATTAAATGTAGCCGATCGGTTAATTGTTCTATAAAAAACTTAAAATCCATCCCTTGCTTTACTAATTCCCTACAAAGTTCCAATCCCTTTTTAGAATCTTTTTGAATAAAAACTTCAATCATTCGGTTAATGCTTTCTCCGATTCCTAAAGAATTAAACTTTTCATTTACCAAATCTGCTGTTACTGTTTTAATTCCCGCAAAAACTGAAATTTCTTCCAAAATTTTAGCTGCGTCACGAAAACTTCCGTCCGATAACTTCGCTATTTCAAGAATCGCTTCTTTGTCAATCTTTATTTCCTCTGCCTTAATAATCCTTTGCATTGAACGGGTTAACTCTTCATCCGTTGCCCTGGTAAAATTAATTCTTAAACACCTCGAAACAATTGTTGCCGGCACTTTATGCGGTTCAGTTGTGCAAAGAATAAATACCGCATGGCTTGGCGGCTCTTCCAAGGTCTTTAGAAGCGCATTAAACGCTTCCGTAGTTAACATGTGAACTTCATCAATAATGTAAACTTTTTTCGAAGCTTTAAACGGGGCCAGTTTTATTTTTTCCTTTAAATCCCTTATTTCGTCAATACCGCGGTTAGAAGCACCGTCAATTTCAAAGATATCCAAATTATTTCCATTGGTAATTGATAAACATTGTTCGCATTTATTACACGGCTCAATTTCCTTTTCCGATCGGATTCCCTCTAAATCCTTATGTTTCTCGCAATTTATGGCTTTGGCAACAATTCTGGCTGTGGAAGTTTTACCTAAACCTTTCGGACCGGTAAATAAAAAGGCGTGAGGGAAATTACCTTTTGAAAAAATAGAATAAAGGCTTTCCCTGACAGACTGATTATCTAATTCGTCTATTTTTTGCGGTCTGTATTTTCTGTAAAAAACCATATTATTCGTGGTGCAAACCAAGTAAATGCATTAAACCATGTTCTACCAGCTGATCAACTTTATCGTCAACCAACATTTCGTCTCTGACAGCATCATTAATAACCTGCGGAAAAGATAACACAATATCTCCAAGTCTTAAAATATCACGCGGCATTACAAGGGCTTCTCCTTCTGTTTGTGAAAATGACAAAATATTTCTGGTTTTATCTTCTCCTTTATATTTTTTGGAAAGCTCGCGCATCTTACGGTCGCCAACAATTGCAATCGATACCTCAATAGCACCGCCTATTTCATTTTTATCAAGCGTGTCCTTGATAATTTGCTTAATGCGTTTTCTGTTTACCTTATATCTGCTCTCCACGAAAATTAAGACATTGAGTTTGTCCATAAAAATTAAGCCGCGCTAGGCATTCTTTTTGCCTTTCTTGCATCTTGTCTGTCTTGTTTGCGTGCCTGAGAAGGCTTAAGATAAAATTCCCGTCTTTTTGCTTCCTGAAGAATTCCTTCAGACATTACTTTTCGGGAAAATTTTCTGATAAGTGCGTCATCACTATCTCCCGGCATTTTTTTAACTACTACCATAAATAAAAACACCTCCTTTAATTATTCCGTTTGGGATATTGGTCCCATAACGTGAAAGTGCACATGTCTAACCATTTGCGCTCCCCCGCCATTTACGGAAACTCTGTATCCTTTATTTTCTAACTTTTGCTCTTTAATCATTTTGTTAATTACAAGCTTTACTTTTAACGATAACTTAGAATCATTAAACTCCAAATAGTCTTCAACGTGTATTTTTGGTACCACTAAAAGATGAATTGGTTTAAATGGATGGATATCCGGGAAAACCATAACTTCCTGGTCTTCGTAAGTAAATTCTTTTGGAATTACTCTATCCCTTATTTTGCAAAAAACACAATCCATAATTAAATGGTTTTTAACACCTCTATTATAACACTCAGCGGCAGTTTGGTTGGTTTCATCTTCGGATTTTTCGGACTGCCGTTTAAAAGCATTTTTTTGGAAACGTGTAAAAACCAGGTTGCATCCGGATCCATTTTACTAAGTTTTTCGCAGGCTAAAGTTAAATCAACGCCTTTATCCCGGTCGCTTTTATTGGGTTTTGCTTTAATTCTTAAATACCCTTTTCTCGGATCACGTCTTACAACCACCACATATCCCATTAATTGCGCCAGCTTTACAACCGAGTCATTAATTGATTCCAACCCCAGGCCCTTTCCCCACTTTGTTTCAAATTCTATTCCTTTTTCTTTAATTTCTTTTTCTGCCCAAATCTTGTTTTCAAAATCGTGTAAAAGCGCATCCAGGCACTGAGAAATAAAATCAACATAATATTGATCGCTGTTTGGTCTTTGTAATTTTAACCCATCTAAAATATTAACGACTGAAAAATCATGATAATCAGCCAGCGAATCACTCCTAAAAATTTCCTGGAAATGATCAACTTCCAAAACGTAATTTACCATTCGCTGCAGCGCTGCAAGCTTTTCTGCATTAACTGGCGGTTTATGCGAAGTTAAGAAGCTTTTGACAAAATCGAAAGTTAGGGTTGTGGCGCAAACTTTCATGCTTTGTGTTTGATGATGATCAAGCGGCCCCATTCCGGTATCAGCCTGTATATATTCGTCCTGTCCGATTTTTTCAATTACGTCATCAAAGCTTTGCCCCTTTGCCGCAGGACCAATTCTTTCTCCTGCCGGCACGAATTTAACTTGTGCGTCTTCCCAGCCGGTTAGAAATTTTTTAATCAGCCAAACAGACGTAATTGCATCCATGTCCGGCGACGTATGTACAACCACAAATCTCATAATTTATGCTCTAAGTATACCTTTTTTGAGCTTGAAAAAAAAGTCCCAGAAGAATTTTATCGAGAGGATGGCGTAGGAGATAGTGTAGAGCAAGTTGTTTCCGTTACAACATTAAGACCCCCATCAGGTGCTACTGTAATTTGCGTTTGCGCGCCGGTTGGACCCAATATGGATTCAGGAATAGTACCTGTTCCGAAAGCGGGAACAGAGTTATCGGTAACTGTCCATCCGTTTGCAGTATGATTAAACGTTAAATCTTGACCGTCAATAGTTCTCATGTGTCCTTCGGTGTCTCCTGGCGCAAAATAAGCAGAATCTGGGGGCACACAACGTACCGGCGTAGGAGCACATCCGTTTACAGTAGTCAGGGCAACAGCTACTCCAGCGGCAATTTTACTGATATCTTTAATTATTCTAAAACCTTCTCCCATATAAGAAGCCGATTATATACCAGCTTACGCACTCTGTCAACATAATATAGGATATAACCCAATAAATTTATTTCTTAATTCAACTATTTGCTATAATAAACATATGGACAAGAAAAGAGTGGCAGTTATTTTTGGCGGTGTCTCTCCCGAACACGAAGTTTCCGTAATTACCGGCCTGCAGGCATTGGAAAATTTGGATAAAGAAAAATTTATCGGAATTCCTGTTTATGTTTCAAAAAACGGAGAACTTTTCACCGGAGAAAACCTTTTAAAAATCGAAACTTACCGCAATTTACTGGCAATTTCCGATAAGTCACAAAGAACACAGCCATATTTGGACAGTAAAGAAAAAGGATTACAGCCCGCAAGCAATAAATTAATTCCTCTTCGCCAAAAATTGATTAATATTGATATTATTTTCCCTTGTTTTCATGGCGGGGTTGGTGAAAATGGCGCTTTCCAAGGGTTTTTCGACTTAACCGATATTCCCTATGTCGGCTCCGGAGTTTTAGCGTCTGCCGCAGGTTTTGACAAAGTAATTACTAAGCAGCTTTTTGAGAAGGCAGGACTTTCAATTGCAAAATATTACTGGTTCTACCGCATTCTTTGGGAAAAAGACCAAACAAAAATCTTAAAAGAAATAAAACAAAAACTTGTCTTTCCGTTATTTGTTAAACCTGCCAACTCCGGATCAAGTATTGGCGTTGCCAAAGTAAAAAATGATGAAGAACTGCAGAATGCAATTGAAGTGGCGCTGCTTTTTGATCGAAAAGTAATTGTTGAAGAAGACTTTGAAGGACGGGAAATAAATATTTCGGTTATGGGAAATAGCGGAAGTAATTTGGAAACTTCCGTTTGTGAAGAAGTTTTTCCGTCAAAAGATTTGTTAAGCTATGATGATAAATATAATTCGGAAAATGGAAAAACCAAGGGAATGGCTTCTGCTACTCGCAAAATTCCGGCTGATCTTAATCCTGAAATTGAAAAGAAAATTCAATTAATGGCCAAGCTTGCCTACGAAACCCTCGATTGCTCGGGTTTAGCAAGAATAGATTTTATGTTTAATGAAAAGAAAAATCAGATTATTATTCTTGAAGTAAACACAATCCCAGGCAGTTTAAGCTTTTATTTATGGGAACCAAAAGGGTTAAAATTTAAAGATCTCCTGACAAAATTAATTGATCTCGGACTCAAAAGACATGCGGATGCAAAAAGAAATACCACCAGTTTTCCGACCAACATCTTAGAACATTTTAATCCCCGGGGGAAAGCTTCTAAAATCTAATAATTATCCGGTAAATCATTTTCCAGTAAAACAACAGGATTTTTAAGATTTAAGTCTTTTAAAATAGCAGATAATTCTTTAATTGAAGAAATCCAATGCAGTTTTTTTTGATCTGTAATCCCTTGAGATAATCCTTTCGTGCGGTCACTTTTACCGACCAAAATTACTACATCACAAATTTCCGCAGCTAATTTTCCTAAAGGCTGATGAATCTCCAACGTTTCTCCGCCTAAATCAACAATTCCCGGCGTAACAATTATTTTCGGCCTGTCTTTAAAATTATCCAAAAGATGCAATGCTTCCTTAAAACCGGTTACATTGCTGTTGTAAGCATCATCAATAACTAACATATTTTCCCGTTTCCTAAACTCCAAGCGGTGAGGAACTGAAGATAAGTTTGCGATTGCTTCAACAATTTTTCCAGGTTTCATCCCTAACTTAAAAGCCATTGTTGCCGCAGCCACAATATTTTCGATTTGTGACCTGCCAATTAATTTTGTTTTGCTTGGATATGTTTTATTATCAAGAATTAAATCAAACACAGTTCCCTCTTCGTTTATCCTGATTTCTTTGGCTGAGAAATTAAAATCACCTAATCCGTAAATAATAAAATTCTTTTTATATTTTTTAGAATTTTCTTTAACTAAATTATTATCCCCGTTAATTACGGCAAAACCGTCCTCCGGAAGCGCATCAATTAATTCAAACTTGGCTTGAACAGTATTTTCAATTGATCCGAACATTTCCAAATGCTGCTCGTTAATCCCGGTTAAAATGCCGTATTTTGGCTTTAGCATTTGCGCTAATTCCTTTATCTCTCCTCGTTTATATGCCGCCATTTCCGTGATGAAAAATTGGTAAGAATCATCCAGCTCTAAATCAATTACTTTTGCAATTCCCAAAACCGTATTGTAACTTTCCGGAGTTTTTAAAACTTGAAATTCTGTTTTTAAAATTCCGTACAAGAATTCTTTAACGCTGGTTTTTCCATACGATCCGGTAATACCAATCACCGTTAAATTTTTCAAGGATGATAACTCAATGATGCTTTTTTGCTTGATTTGAAATCTTATTAATGCTTCAAATGGCTTTAGAACAACGACTGAAACTGTCAGAAAAATATAGGACTGCGTACAAAGAACTAATCCCAAGACAAACCCAATCAATCCAAACAATAAGCTTAAAATTATAATAATTAAGAGACTTAACCCTAATGATAAAAACAAAATCGCTTTTGCTTTAGCCGATAAAAATAGCTTTTTTTTATCTTCCAATTTTCTTTTGAAAAAATTAGCAGCAACCCATTTAAGAAAATTAATAATTCGGTACTCCCCTTGCTGTAAAATTTGTAATTGTAATTTGTAAGGAAAAATTTTTGGCATCATAAAATCTCTTTTAGAATTGAAATAAATTGTTCTGCTTTTTGGATATGCGGATCATGCTTAGCCCCCCAAACGATTCTGACTTTTGAATTTTTTATCCCTTCTTTAAAAATCTTCGCTTGCGAGACCGGCAAAACCTTATCTTTATCTCCCCAAATAATAAAAGTCGGAACTTTTATTTTAGGTAAAAACGATTCTAAATTTTGATTAGTAATCTTAATCAAGATCTTGCGCATCTGTCCCGCAGTTTTGTAATCCTGCGATCCGACTAAATTACGGATTTTATTTCTTATAAAAGTAGGCAGTATCACTAAAAGCGGTGAAGAGATTATTTTTAAAACATGCATTATTTTTACGTATAAACTTTTCTTTTCAATTCCGGAGCTATCCACCAAAATTAATTTATTAACACTTCCCTGCGCAGCCAGAACAATTCCTATTCTTCCCCCAAACGAATGACCCAAAACGGTACATTTATCTATCTTAAGTTTCGCTAAGAACTTTTTAACAAAATCTGCATATTCAAACACACCGAATGTTTCCTTAGGCATTGCCGTTGCACCATCAAATCCCGGTAAGTCCAGAAGCACTACTTTATATTTATCAGCTAAATTTTTGGCAACCGGTATCCATTCGTTAATTGATCTTTTCCACCCGGGTAAGATCAAAAGAGTTTCTTTTCCGTTCCCTACAAGCTGATAATTAGTCAAAATCCCGTCAACCACAATCTGCATACTTATATTATACTAATAAATAGATGCGGCTGCAGAAACGACTTGACAAGAATACGCGTAAAGAGGCTATAATAAATTACTGCCTATGAATCCTAAAGCGCCTGCCAATTTAGATCCTAAACTTAAAGAAACTTACGAAAGAGTAATGGGAACATCGTTTGCCCCAGCCACTCCTGCACAACCCCAACCGCGGCCTGTTCAAACAACAGTCGTTCAGGAACCGGAATCACCCACCATGCCTCAACCTACAATGCCAATGCAATTGCCACCGCTTGATGTTGCCAATCCAACACCTGAAATGGTTCAATCTCCGCAAATGCCAACAACCGGCGACCCCTTTAAACCGGCTGAGGTACCTCCAGCTAATGTAATAATGAAAGAAACAGCCTCAAAAAAGAAAAGCTTTTTAATGCCTGTGCTTTTAATGATAGGAGGATTAATATTTTTTGTCGCCTACGCGGTAATTTGGGCTAAAGTTTTTGGACTATTTTAGCTTTTGAGCCTTTTTAATACTTCTTCTATATCTAACAATTCCGCTTTTTCATTTGCCCTGTCCTTCCATTCAATTTGATCTCCTGTTTTAGGACTCACGACTAAACGGATAGGAAGCCCAATTAAATCAACGTCATTAAACTTCGCGCCGGTTGAGGTTTCAACTCTATCATCATATAAAACTTCAATCCCTTCGGCTAATAAACTTTCATAAACTGCATCTGCTTTCTTGGCAACAGTTTCATCTTGATTATTAAGAGTCAACAAATGAACTTGATATGGGGCAACGGATTTTGGCCAATTCAAACCTTTTTCGTCTCCATAAATTTCTGCCAAAGTTCCGATAATGCGTGTCGGACCGATACCATAGCAGGCAAACCAAATGGGATTCCCTCCATAAGCCACACCCATTTTTTCCGCGTACATTGTTCCTAACGGGAAAATATTGCCAACCTCAATCGCTTTTGCTTCCATAATTTTCCCTTTATGACATTTTTTGCATTCATCCCCGACATTATCTTCAAATATCTCCTTATTTTGCGCAAAATCACAAGCGTCACAATAATAGACTGTGTCTTCTCCCTGCTCACACAAAACCTGAAATTCGTGAGAATTAGCTTTGGTAAATACTCCGCCTGAAGCCTCAACAATTTTTGCCTCTAAACCAATTCTTTTAAAGATTTTAAGATATGCATCAGCCACTTCCCAATAATATTTATACATATCCTCTTCTGTTAGATGGGCGCTGTATAAATCTTTCATCAAAAATTCCCTGCCTCTTAAAATTCCTGATTTTGGCCTGGCTTCATGTCTGAATTTGGTGGAAAAATGGTAAACTTTAAGCGGAAAATCTTTCGGGCTGGTAGCGTGTTTTCGGATTAAATCCATTACAATTTCTTCATGTGTAAAGGAAAGCCCGAATTCTTTATCGTCTTTTTTAAGTTGATACATTATTTCTTTTGCTGTATCCCATCTGCCGGTTTCATTCCAAATCCCTTTGGGATGTAAAAGCGGCATTAATAACTCATTGGCTCCGGTTGCATCCATTTCTTCCCTAATAATTTGTTCAATTTTTTCCTTAACTCTAAATCCTAAAGGCAAAAGCGTGTACGATCCGGCCATTAATTTATCTATAAAACCTGCTTTTAATAAAAGCTTGGCGTTTTTGGAAACTTCGTCTTTCGGAGCCTCCCTTAAAGTCTTTGCAAATAATTTTGAGTATCTCATTTCCTTAAAGTATAGCATTTTTTAAAACCGCATTGTATACTTTTAAAAAGCAAATGAAAATTCCTTTATTCGACATTGATGGAACTCTAATGAAGACACAAAGTCCTATTAACAAAGACGTTTTTGCTTATGCTGCAAAAAAAGTTTACGGGATTGATGCAAAGCAAACGGAAATTAACCCGGAAGGAATGACTGATAATCAAATTATGGTTCAGGTTTTAAAACTGCACGGATTGACAGAAGACAAGGTAAAACAAAAAATTCCTCAACAAATTCAAGCGGTAACAGACTACGCTAATACACATCAAAACGAAATCGAGTTGCAAGTCCTTCCCGGAGTTAAGGAACTATTAATAAACTTAAAAAATAATCAGATTCCGATGGGAGTTTTAACAGGTAATGTTGAAGGTCTTGCTTGGGTAAAACTAAATCGGGTCGGAATTCGAGATTTTTTTGATTTTGGAGCTTTTGGAAGTCAGGCTTATAAAAGAATAGAGTTAGTGGAAATCGCCAGAAAAAATGCTGAAAAAGCCTTAGGAAAAACTTTTAAAACCGGAGATTTTATGATCGTTGGAGATACCCCTAGAGATATTGCATGCGCAAGAGAAGCCGGTATAAAAGTGATTCTTGTCGCAACCGGTCTTTTCCCATATGAAAAATTAGCCGAGGAAAAGCCGGATTTACTTGTTAATACGCTTGAAGATCAAAGAGTTTTTGATTTTATATCAAAAAACTAAGTATACTTTCTCTATGCCTGAAGCCAAACAAGATATAGCTGACATTTTAATTGCAGCGGCAAAAGCCGGAGGCAAAGTTGTACTTAGTTACTATAAAACAGATCTAGTCGTTACTGAAAAATCCTCGAAAAAAGATTTACTAACACAAGCCGATTTAAAAAGCCAGGAAATTATTATTGAAACCTTAACAAAATTAATGGTACAAAATGGGTTTGAAGAAGATGAAATTGGCTTTATCGCGGAAGAAAATTTTGTAAAAAAGGGCAAACATACTTTTATTGTTGATCCGCTGGACGGAACATCCAGTTTTGTTGCCCAACTCCCCTCTTTTGCTGTTTCTATTGGTTATGCAATAGGTAACCAAATTATGGCCGGGGTTATTTATCAACCTACGGAAAACACAATTTATTTTGCCGAAAAAAATAAAGGTGCTTTTACTATAAAAAATAATCAGAAAATAAAACTTGAAATACAAGAAAAAACCTTAAAAGATTCTTTCGCTTATTATAATACCAGCTCCAATCAGGAAACCACCGAAAGACTTTTAAAAAGACTCGCCAATCTAACTCCGCATATCTTAATGGCAAAGCAAAACCCCTGCATTTCTCTTAATCTTATCGAGTTGGCCAAAAATAATGTCCAAATTGTTATTAACGGCCGAGCAAAATTTTGGGATATCGCCGCCGCAAAATTAATAGTTGAAGAGGCCGGAGGAAAAGTCAAAAACTGGGAAGGAAATGATTTTGAATATGATTACAAGAATCCGGTCGCCCTTTACCCTTTAATTGCATCTTTGCCAAAATTAATTGATGATGTCGTAAAAAACTTTTATGAAAAACCGCAAATCGCGATTGTCGGATCAATGACCCACTCATTTTCCACTTACCCCGACCGGATAAAAGAGGGGTACGGGGGCGGTGTATCGCATGGGGGAAAAACAGCCGCTGCACTTAACATTTCAGCCACAATTATTACAATTGGTGCTGATGATATCGAACCGGGCTTAGAAGATTTAAGAAAATTAGGACTTAAAACAATTAGAGTTAAAAGAAATGTAAGCAACAACTTTTCTAATGATTATCGAACGGAAAACAGAAAGCTTCGCTGCCGTTCTTTTTTTACCGAACCGTTTTCTTCAGATGATTTTAAAGAAAAACTAGATTGTAATGCCGTTATTCTTTTCCCTGGTCTTAATGAAATATCCAAAGATACTATTTCCGAATTTAATACTAAATTAGTTTTTCTAGACGTAGGCGGTCTTACAAGAGAAATTGGAGAAAAAAACAAAGAGGGGTTTTACCCGATTACTCAAGGGGCCTGGAATACGATTGATGGATTCAGAAATAAAGTCGATATTTTAAAAGTCAGTCATGAAGATTTGGAGAATATTGAATTCCCTAAAAATATAATATCTGAAGCTGAAAAAGTACAAAACCTGGCAGATAATGGCTTTCCGATTGTGCTGTTAACCAGAGGTAAAAATCCAACTATGTTAGCTCGAAAAAACTTACCAATTATAGAAATTCAGACTTTTGAACTTGAAAACGGAGATCCGGCCGGCGCGGGAGAAGTATTTAGCGTTGGGTTTATGGATGAATATTTAAAAACAAATGATCCGGTAAAAGCAGCTGCCTTTGGAAATGCCTGTGCTTCCTATAAAATTTCCGGAGAAGATTATAATTACGAAAAGGCAAAACAAAGAGCTGAAGGGATTTTACAGACTATTTCTTAATCTCGTGGCCGCCAAAAGCATTTCTTAAAGCATTTATCATTTTTGCGGTAAAAGAATTTTGGATTTTTGCATCAGTCTGTGAACGGGTTCTGTAATTTAATGAGCTTTCAATAATTTCTGCCTGAACCCCTTCTTTTTTGGCTTCCTCAACTGTCCAGCGTGCTTCACCCGATTCAGCGATCGGCCCTGCCATATTTTCCAAATTCGAGCTCTGCGTTAAACTGTCAACCACCCTATCCAACATAAAACCGGAAACTAACGTCCCCTTTTGCCAAAGTTTTGCTACTTCCAAAAGATTAAATTTATATTCCGACTTTTCCAAAACTTCGAATCCCTCACCGAGAGATTGCATAATTCCATACTCAATTCCGTTATGCACCATTTTGACAAAATGCCCCGCTCCGCCTTCTCCGAAATACTGATGTCCTCCATTAGGTTTACCTAAAGAATCAAGAACTGGTTTTATGTACTCGTATGCTGCTTTTGATCCACCAACCATTAACGGATAACCATTTTGGGCGGCAATAATTCCCCCGCTAACGCCAATCCCCAAAAACTCAATTCCCAAATCCTTAAAATACTGATACCTTTTTTCCGTATCGGCAAAATGTGTGTTTCCCCCGTCAATTATAATATCGCCTTTCCCCACAAATTTTTCTAATTCCTTAAGAATTTCCTCTGTTGGATCGCCTGCCGGAAGCATTAACCATAATACTCGCGGTTGTTGTATTTTTGAAGCTAAATCTTGAACATTTTCTACAAATTCTATTCCTTCAATTTGTTTCGGAGTTCTGTTCCAAGCCACAACTTCGTGACCTTCTTGATGTAATTTAACGGCAATCCGCGAGCCCATTTTACCCAAACCTAAAATCGCTATCTTCATACTACCTCTGCTCCCTCAGGAACCTCTCCTGATGGCTCAAGTAAAACTACCTTACCATCCACGCCGGCTGCCATTAACATTCCTTGTGATTCTTCACCTTTGAATTTTCGGTATTCTAAATTTACGATAAATGGCAGACTCTTGCCAACCATTTCTTCAGGCGTAAAAGTCTCCGCAATTCCGGAAATAATTTGTCTTTGAAATTCACCGAAATCAACCTGTAACTTTAAAAGCCTGTCCGTATCTACCACTTTTTCCGCCGATACAATTTTACCGATTCTTATTTCTGACTTTTTAAAATCTTCAAATGTAATCTGATCACTCATAATTTATTCTAGCCATTTCCGGCCGTCTTTTTCAATTAAATCATTAGCATCCTTAGGTCCCCAAGTATTCGCTTGGTAAATTTGGATTTCTTTTGTTTCTGTTTCCCATTTTTTAAGAAGCTGGGTAATCAACTTCCAGGAACTTTCTAATTCATCTGAGCGATTGAAAAGCATTTGATCACCCGCAAAGATATCTAACAACACCCTTTGATAAGCCTCAAGACCATTTGTACCAAAATCTTCTTTGTAATTAAATTTCATGTCTACCGAATCAAGTCCTAATTTTGCTCCGGGCTTTTTGGCAATAAAACGAAGACTGATCCCCTCGTTTGGCTGAATTCGAAAAGTAATCACATTACCGATTTCCGGACAGCCGAATTCTTTAAACAAAATGTGGCAGGTTTGAATAAACACAACTGAAATCTCAACCACTTCTTTAGGCATTTTCTTACCTGCTCTTACATAAAACGGCACACCTTCAAATCTTGGCGTGTTAATAAACATTTTCATCGCTACAAAAGTTTCGGTTTGGCTCTTAGGAATGACATTTGGCTCTCCAATATATCCTTGGTATTGTGCTTTTATAACCGAATTTTCTTCCTTAGAAACCTCCAACGACTCAATTACTTTAGCCCGTGAATCTCTTAAATCTTCTTTAGTAAAGCTTTTGGGCTGTTCCATTGCCACGGCTGCTAAAAGCTGCATTAAGTGATTCTGGGCAATATCTCGTAATTCCCCAATTCCCTCAAAAAATCTCCCCCGCATGCCGATTCCCGAACTTTCAGCAAAAGTAATCTGCACGTGATCAATAAAATTTTTATTCCAAACCGGTTCAAAAATGCCGTTAGCAAAGCGGAATGCCAACATGTTTTGCACTGTTTCTTTGCCTAAATAATGGTCAACCCGAAAAATTTGTTTTTCGTCAAAAATTTCCGCCAATTTCTTATCTAAGTTTATTGCGGTATCTAAATCTTTACCGAAGGGCTTTTCAATAACTACCCTTGTCCAATTACTCTTTCCGTATTCTGCCGATTTATAGCCGCATCCCTCAGATAGTTTTGACTTAACCAGGTTATCTAAAATTGTTTGATAATGATCCGGAGGAGTTGCCAGGTAGAAAAACCGGGTTACACAGGCTCCGATTTTCTCATCAATTACCCTTAGCTTCTCTCCTAAGTTTTTGTAACCCTCTTCGTCTTCAAAAGCTCCTGATTGATAATCTAAATGTTTGGCAAAATCCTGCCACTGTAAATCGCTTATTTGCGCCGCAAAATAATTCTGAAATTCTTCTTCTTTAAACTTGCGTCTTGAAAAACCAATGATAAAAAATTCTTCAGGCAATTGTTTTTCTTTAAAAAGACTAAATAGCGCCGGAATTAGTTTATGCTGAGCCAAATCGCCGGTAGCACCAAAAATAACCATTATAAAAGGAGTCATAAGGGAAATTATAGAACTTAGGAGTAAAAATAGAAAGACTTATTTTATGTTTTGATCCGTTATCAAGGTAACTTTGCTCGAAATTTCTTTTTGAATTAGAAACCTGGCCGGAATTTGCGCAATTGAGCCTGTTTTGAACATAAACTGCAATGCTTTTTTCTTGTCCTTTCCAAAAACCATCACGATAATCTGATCAATTTTTGAAAGTCCTAAAAATGTTAAAGTTATCCTTTGCTTATAAAAACTTTCTTTATCGTCATAAAAATCAACCAGAGAGAATTTATCATTAAGAATTTTTTGCGATATTTCCTCAATTGCCGGAATTCCGGCTGTATGTCCATCTGCTCCAATTCCTAAAATAGCCACGCTTTTTTGAAAATAATTAAATAAATAACGAGCTGTTTCGTCATATTGCATAGCTGTATCCTCGATATTTTCGTTTTGTAAAATCGGATAGAATTCTGTGTTCGATTTTTGCAAAAATGACAACAATTGAGTATTTTTTATCATTAGCTCATTGCTATCTTCATACCATTTTTCGCCAAATCTTTCATCTACCATTGCCACTGCCCCGGCATTAAGTTTTCCATCTTTGGCTAAAATTTCGTAAAGAGTTTTTGGAGTTGATCCGCCGGATAAAAACAGCACCGCAGATTTTGAAACCATTTCATAAAGCAATTTTTTGCAAGCTTCAATTCCCTCTTCCGAATTTTTAACTTGCACGATTTTTATTCCGTCTTTTATCACAATTCTATTTTATCAGAAACAATCTTGATTTATTTTCTCGCCTACTCTATACTCTTTTCCTATGACAGAAGCCAGAACAAGCAACCGGGAAGCAGAAGCACAACTATGCGCTCTTCGCGCGCTTTCTGAACAGCCAGGGATTAATATTACCGCTATCATTCATACAGATGACGTAACAAAGATTCATAGAGGAATACCATCAGTTGTTACGATTTTCGGAATAAAACCTGATGGTACCAGTGTTGGTGAACCCATACAAACAACCAGTAGTGTTATTTGTCAGATTGAACCTGCAAAGAAAGCATCATATCTACCGGTTATAGTTGCTTATAATGTAGCATTAAGATCTGCTTTATTCGCTATCCCGCTCGCACCTAAGCCTACTTCGGTATTAGTGGCTGGCCGGTAAAAACCCTGAACAAATCGTGGAGCGTAATTAAAGCAATTAAGATTAAAAGAATTGCCATCCCGATTGCATGTGCATACCCCTCAATTTTCTGATTAACTTTTTTGCGGAAAATCCCCTCAATTAAAATAAATAATAATCTTCCTCCGTCAAGCGCCGGAATCGGTAAAACGTTAATAATTGCCAAGTTTAAAGACAACAGCGAAACAAACGATAAAACTGCAGCAGGCCCGATACCGACAACCGTTCCTGTCAGTTCAGCTATCCCAACCGGCCCGGCTACATCTGACGGAACAGAACCTTTAGTAAAAATCTGCACAACAATCATTACCAAACCGTTAGCAATGGCTCCAGTTTCACTTAATGCTTCTTTTGTTCCGACAAACGGCGCCTGAAACCAAGGGTATTTTTTAATCGTTGAATTTTGCGAAATTGCCACACCCATTGCCCCTTCATTAGATGGATATTTTTTACGCGGAGTAATACTTAAGGTTTCAGTTCCTAATTTTTGATTTTTAACTTTCAACTCAAGTTTTTCTCCCAAATGCTGTTTTGTAATAGTAATTAATTGTGTCGTTGAGGTAATCGAAGTACCGTTAATTGTCAAGACCCAATCCCCCACTTTTAATCCGGATTTATCAGCCGGCGATCCTTTAACGATTGCATCAACCGTAACTTTATTTCCCGGAATCGGCACCCCAACTGCTGAAAATAAAACGGAAATTATTGTCACAGCCAGCACAAAATTCATAAATACTCCAGCAAAAACGACAATAAATCTTTGCCAAACCGGGCGCGCAAAAAAAGCTCTGCTTAAGTCTCCTTTTATTTCCTTCTGGCTTACTTTTACCGAACCGGAACCGGCCTCATCTTCTCCATATAATTTTACAAACCCGCCGATCGGCAGCCAATTTATCGAATAAATTGTTTCGCCGAATTTTTTACCAAAAGCCCGGGGCGGAAGTCCGAATCCGAATTCTTCAACTTTGATACCAAAAAATTTAGCGCTAAAAAAATGACCCGCTTCGTGAACCAAAACTAAAACGGAGAGAATAAGCAGAAAAACAATTATTGTAACTAGCATCGTTTAGAAAGTATACCAGAAGATTTCCTAGATCGCCATTAGCTCTTCTTCTTTTTTCTTGCCCAAAGAATCTAACTCTGCAATCGTTTCATCGGTTAATCTTTGCACCTCTTTTTCCAAGCGGAACATTTCGTCTTCGGAAATCGTTTTAGCATTCAATTCTTTTTTTACATCATTCATTGCATCATGTCTTACTTGTCTGATTTGGATTTTTCCGCCTTCTAATTTTTGATTAACTAACCCAACTAATTGCTGTCTTCTTTCTTCGGTTAAAAGCGGAATGGAAATTCTGATTATTGTTCCGTCAATTACAGGAGTTAAACCGATATTCCCCTCCATTAAACCTTTATTAATTTCGCCGATTATTGACTGATCGTATGGCGTAATTACAATTGTTTGTGAATCCTGTGCGGCAATTTGCGCCAGCTCAACCACTTTTAAATTTTGGGTTCCGCCGTAAGCATGAATAACAACGTTTTCAACTAAAGATGGAGAAGCTCTTCCGGTCCTAACTGTAGCAAGATCAACTTTAATAACATCGACCACTTTTTGCATGTTTTCTTTGACTACGCTTTCAAAATTCGGATTCATTCAAGAATTAATATAACACATACAAACAATGTAGTCTACTTTAAAATGAATTTTGTTAGCAACCGAATCAAGCAAGAACTAGATTTCAAACCTGGAGAATTCTTTAACAACAATATTTTCGCCCAATTTGCCAATTGTCTGCTTAATTAAATTTTCAATTGTTACCGAACCGTCCCGGATGTATTCCTGTTTTAAAAGCGCGGCAACATCTTTTGGATTCATAGCTGCAATTTGCATCGCGATTTCATGAAGCAAATGTTTAAAATCATCGGTTCTAGCCACAAAATCTGTTTCACACAAGACTTTTACCAAAACTCCGACTTTTCCGTTTTGATGAATATAACTTTCAATTAATCCCTGTCCTGTTTCGCGGGTGGCTTTTTTCTCGGCTCTTTCAATTCCTTTTTTCTTTAAAAGCTCAACTGCTTTTTCATAATTGCCTTTTGCTTCTTCCAAAACAACGCGACAATCCGCAACAGAAGCCTGGGTTTCGTCCCTTAATTGTTTAATGAGTTTTATATCAACTACCATATTATTTTTTCTTTGAGGTTTTTGCCTTCACAACCTTTTTTACTGCTTTTTCTTTTTTCTCTTCTGTTTTTTTAGGAGCTGCTGATTTTACTTCTTTTGTTATCGGCTCCTTTTTCTCTCCTTCGGCTTTTTCAACTTTTGGCGGTTTTTGGTTTTTAATTCCTTCAACCCAAGCATCAATTACATAACCGACAATTAATTTTATTGATCCAACCGCGTCATCATTTGCCGGAATCGGATAATCAACTAAAAACGGATCGGCGTTTGTATCAACAATCGCTACTGTCGGAACTCCCACTGATAATGCTTCCTTAACTGCCAAATCTTCCAGATGAGAATCAATAATAAATAAAGCATCCGGCTTTTGTTTCATGTTAACAATTCCCTGATAAAATGAATTTAATCTTTGTCTTTCTTTATCCCATTGTCCGACTTCTTTTTTTGTATACTTAGCTTTTTCTTCGGCGCTAACCAATTTTGCTTCGAGGTCTTTTAATTTCTGAAAGTTTTTTGAAACCTCAGGAAAGTTTGTAAGCACTCCGCCAATCCATCTTTGGGTAATATAGAATAGCTTACTAATACTATCTGTCTTGTCATCTTTGAGTAATTCCTTTGCTCGGGCTATTTCTTCATCGATAATTTGTCTTGCTTGTCTTTTTGTTCCAACTACTAGAAGATTTCCTCCTCTTTCGCCAAGAGCTTCAACGAATTTCAAGGCATCTTCCAATCCCTCTTTAGTTTTTGCCAAATCAATAATCTGAATATTGTCTCTTGCCTCAAAAACAAAATCCCTGGCTTTAGGGTTGCTGCGTGTTACCTGATGTCCAAAATGACATCCGGCCTCAAGAAGTTCTTCAAGTGTAATTTGTTTCATAAAGTTTTATGTTCCTTAAACCGCCACCCGGACGAAGCTTTTATACTCAGGAACAAATGTCCGAATGTGAGTGATGTGTACTATTATATAGAATACGATAAGGAGTTGCAAGTGTTTTATACGCGATGGAACCCAAGCCCGCTGTAAGCTTTTGAAATTGCAGCAACGAAGAATAATGTAATCGCAACAGCCATGGCAGGATTAGGATTATCGGGAGTTACGGCATAAGCCTCTCCCAATGCTCCAAACATTCCCGCCAACGCCAACTTGTTGATAACACTTAATGAATCAACATGCCGCGCAATTTCAACTACCCTCCGAGTAGTTTTTTTTGGATCTTACATTATCTATAGTTAATTTAACTGCTTTTGAACG
>Ga0182027_10001391_pt1 | contig 40665 bp, 29 predicted proteins | sample 712E1DmetaG_FD_121300 | JGI IMG/M metagenome (GOLD analysis project Ga0182027, IMG submission 121300) | Permafrost microbial communities from Stordalen Mire, Sweden - 712E1D metaG (Illumina Assembly) | ecosystem: Environmental > Terrestrial > Soil > Wetlands > Permafrost | place: Sweden...
AAGCAGGTGGGGAAATACTTCGTCCAAAACTTCGGGTGCCGGGCTACGCAGGCGGATGGCGCGGCTTTGGAGACGCTGCTGGCCGCCAAGGGCTTGGAAGCGGCCACGGAGCGCGCCGGCGCGGACTTGGTCATTCTGAACACCTGCACGGTGACGGCGTCGGCCGACGAAGACGCGCGGCATGCCATTCGCCGGGTGCATCGCGAAAATCCCAAGGCGCGCATCCTCGTGACGGGCTGCTATGCGCAGCGCGCCCCGCAGGAGCTGGCGCAGTTCCCCGGCGTCGAATGGGTGGTGGGGAATTCGCACAAGACGCAGATCGCCGAGCTGGTGACCGTCGAGCAGCCGGCCCGCGGCGGCGCCCTGCCCTACCACGGCAACATCCACGTGGGCGACGTTTCCACGCAACGCGATTTTCTTTCGGCGCCGGTGGAGGACGCGGCGGGCGACCGCACCCGTCCCAACCTCAAAATTCAGGACGGCTGCGGCAACCGCTGCTCGTTCTGCGTCATCCCCTTCGTGCGCGGGCCGAGCCGCAGCGCGCCGGCGGACAGCGTGGTGAAGCAGGTACGCGGGCTGGCGGAGCGCTACCGGGAAATCGTGCTGAGCGGCATCAACCTGGGCCGCTGGGGGCGGGAGCCGGGCAGCGCCATGCGGCTGGCCGATCTGCTCCGACGGTTGCTGGCGGAAACCGCGGCGGCGCGCCTGCGGCTCAGTTCCATCGAGCCGATGGATTGGTCCGACGGCCTGCTGGAGCTGATGGCGGAATCGCCGCGCATCGCCAAACACGTGCATGCGCCGCTGCAATCCGGCGCCGATCGCATTCTGCGCCGCATGCATCGCAAGTACCGCCCGCGGCACTACGCCGACCGCATCCTGAAGGCGCGCGCGTCGATGCCGGACGCGGCCATCGGGGCCGACGTCATGGCCGGCTTCCCTGGGGAAACCGACGCCGATTTCGAGGAGAGCCGGCGCTTCATCGAGGCTCTGCCGTTCACCTATTTGCACGTCTTCACCTACTCCGAACGGCCCGGGACGGCGGCGGCCAGCGACGCGGATTCCGTGCCGTTTCCGGTGCGCAAGGAACGCAACCGCGTGTTGCGCGAGTTGGCGGCGGGAAAGAACCGGGCGTTTCGGGAGAGCATGGTGGGGAAGACGGTTTCGGCTGTCACGCTGCATGAAGCCGGCGCGGCGCTGACGGAGAATTATCTGAAGGTGGAATTGGCGAGCCCGAGAGAGCCGAATTTGCTGGTGGATTTGCGGATCGGCGGGGTGACGGAGAGCGGGCTGCGGGAGTAGGGGGGGCCTCCAGGCAGGCGAAAGCGCCTGCCCCACCCAAATAACCGTGGAGTGGGCCTCTGGCCTGCCATGTCGCCATTCCTGGCGGCATCTTTCCCCGTGCCACATGTCCGCAAGAAAGCGGACATGGCAGGCCAGAGGCCCACTCCACGAAATACTACTTCTTCTTGCCTTGCGCGGCTACGGCGTCCATGGCGGCTTTCACCTTTTCGGGATCGCCTAGATAGTAGCGGTTCAGCGGCTTCAAATCGTCGTCGAGTTCATAAACCAGCGGCATGCCAGTCGGGATGTTCAACTCCACGATGTCCGCTTCCGATACGTTGTCGAGGTACTTGACCAGCGCGCGCAGGCTGTTGCCGTGCGCGGCGATCAGCACCTTTTGTCCCTGCCGGATGGCCGGTGCGATGGTGTCGTGCCATAGCGGCAGGAAACGCGCCACGGTGTCCTTGAGGCACTCGGTCAGCGGAAGCTCCGCCGGGCTCAGACCCTGGTAACGCGGGTCGTGGCCGGGGAAGCGCTCGTCTTCGGAAGTCAAGGCGGGCGGCGGAATGTCGTAACTGCGGCGCCAGATCTTGACTTGGTCCTCGCCGAACTTGGCGGCTGTTTCGGCCTTGTTCAGGCCTTGCAGCGCGCCGTAGTGGCGCTCATTCAGGCGCCAGGAGCGGTGAACCGGAATCCACATCAGGTCCATCTCGTCGAGCACCGACCAGAGCGTGCGGATGGCGCGCTTCAGCACCGAAGTGTAGGCCACGTCGAACTGGTAGCCTCCGGCCTTCAGCACTTGCCCGCCTTCCCTGGCTTCCTGGCGGCCTTTCTCGGAAAGGTCCACGTCGGTCCAGCCGGTGAAGCGGTTCTCTTTGTTCCACGTGCTTTCGCCGTGGCGAACGAGTACGAGTTTGGTCATCGCGGGCCTCGTTATTGGCGGAACGCCTTGCGGCCCAGGAACCGCGCGGCGGAACCGAGTTCCTCTTCGATGCGGAGCAACTGGTTGTACTTGCAGATGCGGTCGGTGCGGCTGGCGGAGCCGGTCTTGATCTGCCCGGCGCCGGTGGCCACCACGAAGTCGGCGATGAAAGAGTCTTCGGTCTCGCCGGAGCGGTGCGATACCACGGCCGTGTAGTTGGCGCGGGCGGCCATCTCCATGGCTTCCAGCGTCTCGGTGACAGTGCCAATCTGGTTCAGCTTGATGAGGATGGAATTGGCGATGCCGCGCTCGATGCCGCGCGCGAAGATCTGCGGATTGGTGACGTAAATATCGTCGCCCACAAGCTGGATCTTCTTGCCGAGCGTGTCTGTCATCAGCTTCCAGCCGTCCCAATCCTGCTCGGCCATGCCGTCCTCGATGGAAATAATCGCGGGATACTGGCGCACCCAATCGGCCCAGTATTCCACCATCTGTTCGGAGGTGCGCTCGCTCTTATCGGACTTCTTGAAGACGTACTTGCCGTCGATGAAGAACTCGCTGGCGGCCGGGTCGAGGCAGATGCCGATCTGCATGCCGGGCGTGTAGCCGGCCTGGGTGATGGCTTCGAGCACCGATTCGATGGCCTCTTCGTTGGACTTCAGCATGGGCGCGAAACCGCCCTCGTCGCCCACCGCGGTGGAGTAGCCCTTCTTGGCGAGGACCTTTTTCAAGGTATGGAACACCTCGACGCCCATGCGCAGCGCTTCGGAGAACTTGGGCGCGCCGAAGGGGGCCACCATGAACTCCTGCACGTCCACGGAACTGTCGGCGTGCGCGCCGCCGTTGATGATGTTCATCATGGGGACGGGCAGAGTGCGCGCGCCCACGCCGCCAATGTAGCGGTAGAGCGGCGTGTACTCCGCGTCCGCCGCGGCGCGGGCAGCCGCCATGGATACGGCCAGAATGGCGTTGGCGCCGAGGCGCGCCTTGTTGTCCGTGCCGTCCAATTCGATCATGGCGGCGTCCAGGGCGGCCTGATCGCAGGCGTCCATGCCTTCGAGGGCCTTGGCGATTTCGCCGTTGACGTTGCCGGCGGCATGGCGCGTTCCCTTACCGAGGTAACGCGACTTATCGCCGTCCCTCAACTCCACGGCTTCGTACTCGCCGGTGGAGGCGCCGGAGGGCACGGCTGCCCGTCCCATGCTGCCATCCGCGAGAAAAACATCCGCTTCCACGGTGGGATTCCCGCGCGAATCGAGAATCTCTCTGCCAATGATCTTTACGATTGTCGTCATATTAGTGCTCCTTGTGAAACAGGCTGTTCAGGCCACCACCACGATTCCCGCTTCAGTGACATGGTAACCCTTGGCGCGGTCGGCTTCCAGGTCGAAGCCGACGACGCTCGAATCGGGCAGGTTCACGCCCGTATTGATAATGGCGCGGCGAATCCGGCTGTAACGGCCGATCTCCACGCCTGGCATGAGGATGGAATACTCCACCTCGCAATAGCTGTTGACGCGGACGCCCGGGGAAAGCACGCTGTGAAGCACGCGGCCGCCGGAAACGATGCAGCCGGAACTCACGATCGAATCCACGGCCACGCCCATGCGGCGCCCTTCCTGCGCGAAAACGAACTTGGCCGGCGGCTGCTGCGTGGCCTTGGTGCGGATGGGCCAGCGCTGGTCGTAGAGGTTGAACTCGGGCACCACGCTCACCAGGTCCATGTTGGCTTCGTAGAAGGCGTCGAGCGTGCCCACGTCGCGCCAATAGCGCGCGGTCTTGCCGTTGATGTCGCGAAAATCGTAGGCCACGGTGCGGGCCTTGCCGAACTGGCGGGGAATCACGTCCCGGCCGAAATCGTGGCTCGAACCGGAATCCTGAGCGTCTTCGCGGACCGCCCGCAGCAGCGCCTCGGTATTGAAAACGTACACGCCCATGGAGACGCTGATCATGGACGGGTCGAACCGCGAGCGTTTGGGATTGCCGTGCTGGGGCTTCTCCTCGAACCCCACCACGCGGCAGTCCTCGCCAATCTCCACCACCCCGAATCGGCCGGCGTCCTCGGGCGGCGTCTGGATGGTGGCGATGGTGATTTCGGCCTTGTGGGCGCGGTGCCAATCCAGCATTTCATGGTAGTTCATCTTATAGATGTGATCGCCGGAGAGCACCAGGGTTTCCTCCACCGCTTCCACTTCGATGCTCTGGAGGTTTTGGAAAACGGCGTCGGCGGTGCCCTGATACCAGTCCTCACCCACCCGCTTCATGGGCGGAAGGACTTCGATATACTCGCCCATTTCCGCGGAAAAAATGTTCCAACCGTCGCGAATATGGCGGGACAGGTCCAGGGATTTATATTGTGTTAGGATTAAAATTCGACGCACGTCGGAGTTGACGCAGTTGGAGAGGGTGAAGTCGACGATCCGGTAAGCGCCTCCGAAGGGCACGCCCGGTTTGGCGGTGTCTTTTGTAAGCGGATAGAGGCGTTCGCCGGCGCCCCCTGCCAGAATGATCGCTAAGACATTTTCCATTTAGGCGTAAACCACTGAAAAGAAAGATTATTCGGATGAACGGGTCGTTTGGCTCCGAAGACGGCCCTAAAATTGAGCTTGACTTTATCCGTCAACCACATATGATATCAGTACCTTCTGTGCGCAGCGCGGGAAATTGGACTGCGCCGTACAGGAATCTTGGTCTAGTTTGGAGGTGTATTTCGTTTGGCTGAAGTAAAGCTTCAGGAGGGCGAAACTCTCGAGAACGCCCTTCGCCGCTTCAAGAGGAAAGTCCAGCAAGAGGACGTCATCAAAGAGGTCAAGCGGCATTCCTTCTATTTGAAGCCGGGAGAGAAGCTCCGGGCCAAGCAGGCGCTGGCTCGCAAACGAAACCGGAAGAAGTCACGCCGGGAGGCAGAGTAAAACCCGGTGGCGGGGCGCAAGCCCCGCCGCCATAATCGGCAACTATCCAGGTTGACACGGGGCTCAGTGAGTTATGCCGGATTTCCAGGATCGCAGCCTCAAGTGCATAGACTGCGGAGCAGAGTTTATATTCACGGCGGGAGAACAGCACTTCTTCCACGACAAGAACTTCAAGAACGAACCTAAACGGTGCAAGAACTGCAAGAACAAGCGCCAGGGCGGTTCAGCCGGGGGACAGGGCAAGACGGAAACCATGACCACCTGCTCCCAATGCGGCCGGGAAACCACAGTACCTTTCAAACCGACGCAAGGCCGTCCGGTGTTCTGCCGCGAGTGCTTCTTGAGCCGTAAGGGCGCGCCGCAGCAGGCTGCGGCGGGCAATCGATAGCCTCCCGACCGGGCAGGCCAGAAAGCGCCCCAGTGGGCTTCAGGCGTCCTGCCCGTTCGCATTCCAAGTCCCCGGCGCCCCCGGTTTCCGCCGGCGGCATCGCGACCCCAGGCATTAGGCGTCGCGCCAGTTGCTATCTTAAGTACTTCCATGTCGCAAATGCTGCAAGAAATCCGGCAGCAGCCGGCGGCGCTTGAGCGCACCCTGGCGCGGGAAATCCGCCGGGTGGAGCAGTTCAAACGCGCGCTGGCTGCGAGGCGCCCCCGTCTGATCGTGCTGGCGGCGCGCGGGACTTCCGACAACGCCGCGCTGTTCGGACGTTACCTGCTGGAGATTGCGACCGGCATCCCGGTGGCGCTGGCGGCGCCCTCGGTGGTGTCGCTCTATGGCGCCAAGGTGGACTACCGCGAGACGCTGGTGGTGGCGCTCTCGCAATCCGGCGAATCCACCGACACGAACATGGTGCTCGAACGCGCCCGCGAGCGCGGGGCGCTCACCCTGGGCATCACCAACGAACGCCGAAGCACGCTGGCGAGCCTGGCGGAGCGCACTTTCCTGGTACATGCGGGCCGCGAGAAGAGCGTGGCCGCCACCAAGACGTACACCGGCCAGATGCTCATGTTCTACCTGCTGGCGTACGCCCTGGGCGGGGCCATTCGCATCGCGGATCTCGAGCGGCTCCCGGAGGCGGTGGCCGGCGCGCTACGCCTGGAGCCGGAAATCGCGGCGCTCTCGGAGCGTTACCGCTACATGCGCCATGCCGTGGTAGTGGGACGCGGGTTGAACTACGCCAACGCCTTCGAGTTGTCGCTGAAGCTGATGGAGACCTGTTACGTGGTGACGGAGCGCTTCTCTTCCGCCGACTTCATGCACGGTCCCATCGCCATGGTGGAAGCGGGCTTTCCGGTGTTCGCGTTCGCGCCGCCGGACGTCACCTGGCCTTCGGTTAGAGGCGCGCTCGACAGGCTGAAGAGTCTGCGGGCGGAGATCGTGGCCATTACAGACCCTGGAAACCGCGAGGTGGAGGCGCTCGCCACGCGGGTGATGCGCCTGCCGCGGCGCCTCAAGCAGTGGCTCACGCCGATTCCGTACATCGTCCCCGCGCAGGTTTTCGCGGCATGCCTGGCGGACCGGAAAGGCCTCAACCCGGACCACCCGCGCACGCTGCAAAAGGTGACGCTGACGCTATAGGCCGGGACGCTTCATTTCCACGCCGCCGCCTTCGATGAGTACGCGCCCTCCCAGGGAGCGCCAGAAGGCGAAGACGGAGATGCCCATCAGCAGCAGCGCCGTGGCCAGGCTGGCGGGGACGTACCACGCGCTCCAGTCCAAGCCGATGGCCATTCCGTTCATGGCGCCGACGAAAACGACGGCGACGAAGGTGGCCACCAATCCCACCCGCAAGAGCACGAAGATCAGGGCGGTGAAAACAGCGCAATAGAGCAGAGCGATCACCCACCAGCCGGGACCGGCGACTTCACCTTCGGCAAGCGTGAAGAGAACGGCGGCGGCCAAGGCGGCCAGCAGTTGGTTACGCAATAGCAGACGCATTGCGAAGATGGTCAGAAACACGAGGAGGCCCCATCCCAGGGCGTCGTTGGCATTTCCCGCATGAGCGCCGATCCAGTGCCGCGGGCCCAGCAGAAAGCGGAGCGCGACATCCCAATTGGTGGGCTCGACGCTGTTGAACACAAGCAAGGCGACGGCTTTGAAAAAAACCAACAGCCCAGATCCGGCGGCGGCGCCGATGAGGATGTGAGATCCCACCTGGGCGTCTAGCCACCGTCCGGCGAGGACCCGATTCCAGGTCACCATGGCGTGCGGCCAATGCGCGCGGACCTCGGGTTCCAGGGCGAGATAGATAAACCACAGAACGGCGGCGCCCAACAGCCAATCGGCCACCGAGGCCACGAAAAGATCGAGCATCGACAGATCGGCCACCGGATGGAAGTGTCCGGCCCATGCCACGGCCTGAAGGATAAAGCTGGCCAGGGCGATGTGGTAGGCGCCCACACGGTCGGCGCGTGCAAGCGTCCAGTTGCGGCGCGCCATAAGAACGATAATAAACGCGGAGACGGCGAACATAGCGGGCATCCAGACCCGGCGCAGGCTGATCCCCGAGGCGGCCCGCGGCGGCGCGTCGGGCTTCTGGTCCCAGGGATAGAGCACGCGCACGCCGACCACCCGGCCCTTCCACCAGGCGGCCTCCACCTGCAACTGCGTGTTGGGGAGATGCGGGTGAGGCCCCTTCCAGGCGCGCCATTGATCGAAGGGAGTGGAGGGCAGCTTCAGGGGCGTGGTTTCGGTGAAGGCGGCCGCATCCAGCCGGGCCGCGCGGAAGACGGCATCCGGCGCGACGGGCTGCGCCAACGCCAGGTCGGCGGCTAACGGCACGGCGGAGAAATCGAGCAGCCGGCCGTTGCCATCGAGCGTGACGGCGGACATGCCGGGAAGAGTTTCCGGTGGGTGATCCTGGTCCACCAAGCCCATGGGTTCGGCGCTCAAGGGCTGGGGGCTCTCACGGTAGCCGGCCTGTATGGCAGGCTCCCAGGCGAGCCAGCGCTCCCAGTCGCGGGGCTTCGGCAGGCGCGCCATGTAACCCAGGACATCCCCCCGGTGACCGAGCCAGACCGCGCTATCGGCGGGCTTGGCGGGCTGGCCGAAGGAGGCGGCGATTTCTCTGGCCTGGTGCGCCAGCACGTCCGGCGGCTGGTCCAGCCCGCCGTGAACCATGGCCGTGCGCATCTGGCGGAGGGGAATGCTCGCCAGCAGGAACAGCGCCACCAGCGCCAGGCAAGGCACCGAGTATCGGCGCGGCATGCCTTCCACCTTGCCGGCGGCGGCCACCATTTCCGGGGAAGGCGTTTCGCCGGCCGCCAGGGCGGCGGCCAGAGGATCGCCGCCGGGCAGCGCGGCCAGTACGGAAAGCGCGCTGGCGGGCCGTTTGGCGGGGTCGGGGTCCAGGCAACGGCGGATGATTTTTTCCACGGCGGGATCGATGTCCGCGGCCACGGAGGTCATGCTGGCGGGCTGAGCGGCCTCTTGCAAATCCATGAGGCGTTGCACGGACTGCGCCTCGAAGGGGCGCTTGCCGGTGCAGATTTCGTAAAGCACCAGACCCAGCGAATAGAGGTCGCTCTTGGCGGTGACGCCGGCGCCTTTGAGTTGCTCGGGGGCCATGTAGGCGGGGGTGCCGTTGCGGGCCTCCGGGCCGCCGATCTCGCTGGCGATGGCGGCCAGCCCGAAATCCATGATGACCACCTCGCCGCGCTTGTTCATCATGATGTTGTGCGGCTTGAGGTCGCGGTGGATGACGCCCCGGTCGTGCGCGGCGGCCAGCCCGGCGCAAAGCTTCCGGGCGGTTTCGACGGCCTTATCGGCGGGCAGGCGGCCGATGCGGGTGAGCAGCGAGGCAAGGTCCTCGCCATCCACGTACTCCATGGAAATGAAGGGCATGCCTTCGATTTCGCCGATGTCGTAAACGCGGCATACGTTGGGGTGGGAGACCAGCCGCGCGACGCGTACTTCGCCGTGGAAGCGTTCGAGGAGCCGCTGCTTGCCGGCCGCTGCCTCGGGAAGGAACTTGAGCGCCACGGACTGGCCCAGAGTCAGGTCCATGGCGCGGTAGACTTCGCCCATGCCGCCGCGTCCGAGAAGCGCCAGGATGCGGTAGCGGCCGCCCAGGAGAACGCCGGGCAGGAAGCGGCCTTCGTCCTCATGCACCCCGGTGACGCTGGAGATATCGGGGGACGCGGCGTCCGCCGGGCTAGGGGAAGCCACGGTTTCGGCTTGAGAGAGATCCGGCTTCGGCTCCATAGCCCTTGATTCTAACCGAGCGGCGGGCGCCGTGGAGGAGCGGTCCGCAGTGTGGTTTAATATGGGGAGAGGGCCACAGTAGCTCAGCTGGTAGAGCGGCGGTTTCGTAAACCGCAGGTCTCCGGTTCAATCCCGGACTGTGGCTCCAGATCTTGCGTCCGTCCGGATGCCAATCCCTCCGCCGATTCGGCTCAAATACCGCTGGGAACTGCCGATATGGAAGTAGGGGGCGCCGCGACTGGATGGCGGTAGGAGCTTCCGGAAGAGAGCCACGTCCTGGGCTTCTCGGGATTGCGGAATCGCCCCCTGCCTAGGCAGCGCCCCAACGCGGGCCGCCGCCGATTACATGACCGGATGGCCGGCGGTCGCGGACATAGCCTTCTCAACCAGGGCCTTGGCCTTGATCCCGTCTTCGTCGTTGCCGCTAAACAAAAGGTACATCAACCGCGAGGCCAGTTCCTTGGGGCAGACGCAGTCGGCCTCCGCAACGGTCTGCTCGCGGGTGTGACGCTGCCATTCGAAGTCGATCCGCACCGGCTCGCAATCTTCGGAAACCCAGGTTCCGTTGATGTCGGAGAAAACCTGAACGTCGTCGGTGTTTTTCGCGGCGACTCTGAGAGAGTTGTCCGTGCGCGAAAGCAGGACGGCCTCAATCGTTTTTCCGTTTGCGTATCGAATGGTCATGGCGTTTTCTCCTACTGACTCAATCATGAAGCAAACTTATCGGCGGCGCCAGTGCTTACCTTACTATTACCGGTACTCCATTTCACTCGAAAAAGTTAACTTTAGTTATGAAACTACGCCGCGAAAACCGTGTCCCAGCCGTGTGCGGCGGCCGGCGCCCGGCTACGCCCGTTCCTGATACGTGCCTTCGGCGGTATTGACGCGGATTTTTTCGCCCTCGACGATGAAGGGCGGCACCTGCACCACCAACCCGGTTTCGAGCTTGGCGGGCTTGGTCACGTTGGAAACCGTGGCGCCCTTGAAGCCCGGCTCGGTCTCCATCACCGTCAAGTCCACGGTGGCGGGCAACTCCACGCTGATGGGCTTGCCTTCGTAAAACTCCACCTTCACGCGCAACTGCGAGACCAGGTACGCGGTGGCATCCCCGAGAAGATCTTTCATGAGGTGCATCTGCTCGAAGTTTTCCGTGTTCATGAAGTAGAAGTACTCGCCATCGTCGTACAAGTACTCCATCTCGATCTCTTCGAGAATGGCTTTCTCCACGCGATCCTCGGAGGAAAACCGGTGCTCCGTCATCGAGCCTGTGCGCAGGCTCCGCATCTTGGCCTGCACGAACCCGCGCAGGTTGCCGGGCGTCCGGTGATTCACGCTGAAAATCGAATAAAGTTCGCTGTTGAACTTGACTACCATTCCCGGACGCAATTGTGTCGCCGAAATCATGCAAAATTCCTCAGTGATATGAACTTGAAGTATTAGTATAACAGGGAGGCGGCGCCGGCCTCGGGGGCTACTGGCGGCCCGCGGCGGGTCCTGCGCCGGCGGGCTCGCGGTCGAGCGCGCGGACCAGGACCAGGGATTCGTTGGCCGGCGCTCCACCCACTACTTCATGGCGGATCACGGCTTGAAAATAGGCCGGCAGCTTGCGTTTGCCCACCGGGTCGAGGCGGCGAAGCAGTTCGGAAACGCCCGCGACGGACGTCAGGTATCCAATCCCAGCATAAGTGCCTTGCGTCTGGATGCCGGCCGAGCAGATAAGCTTCGTCCCCGGCGTGGCCCCGGGCAGCACGCTGAAGAGGACAAAACTGGAGACTAGTTGCCCGGTCTTGGGATCGTACGCCGGCACGAACTCGGAGGGCTCGCCGGCGCGGGGCTTGCGGTTCACGATTCTCTCGCGGCCGTAACAAACCAAGGGCGCTTCCCTGGTATTGAACTTATCCTGCAAATCGTTGGCCCAGGTGGAGCCGATAAAGACGACGTTGGCGTCGCGAATGTCGCTGTAGGTCATGGCCCGGCTGCGGATCACTTTCAACGGCTTGTCCGCCAGGGTGAACAGCCTCGTCAGTTCGGAGATGGCTAAGACCTCGCCGACGCCCGTCCAGCTATCGCTGAAGAAGAACGGACCGCCCCGCTTGACCAAGTCCGGATCGACATAGGGATCGTCGGGGGAAAGGTCGACCCGGGTGCCCACGGGAGCGCTCAACGGCCCGCCGTAGGTCATATAGATCTGGTCTCGGGGCCCCTTCTTCCACAGGAACGCGGGGTTGGTGAAGGATGCCACCACCTTCGCGTTGGGCGCGAGCAGGTCGCCCCACAGGGCCGCCAGCGGCATGGCGCGCAAGTCCTCTCCGGCGGGAGTCGCGGGGCGGGCCGTCGAGGCGGGTGCAATCCAATGGGCGAGAAGCAGGGCGGCCAGCGCGCCGGCCAAAAACACCGCTCCAAACGCCGCCGCCGGTCTCGGGAAATGCCAGCGCCCTCCGGCATTCGCCGGCGCCGGCGATGGAGCGCCGCTGGCGGCCTCGGCGAGAACCCCCGTGGGCGCCTCGCCCGCGGGCCACGGGCGGCCGGCCATCTCCGCTTCACGGCCCTCGCCCCTCGGCCGCACCTGGGGTATATAGCTGCCCTTGGGAATCGAGATGTGAAACCTGTCGCCCGCGCCTTCGGCCTCATAGTGCGCCTCGAGCAACTTCCGCAGCCGATGCGCCTGCACGCGCACGATGTTGTCCAGGCGGCCGTCGAAATCCCGCGCATGGCCGAAGACATCGATGGCGATGATGGTTTCCTTGATCTCCTCGGCGCGGCCCTCGGCGGCCTTGGTCACAAGGTACTGCAGAAGCTGGCTGAGTACCGGCGACTTGCGGAAACGCGGGGTGCTCAACAATTGGCCAAGGTATTGAATTACATCCGGGTTAACCGGCTTGGCCGGCCCGACAATGTGCGGCTCGCTCATCCCGTATTACAACTCTCTGGTCTGGGGAGCAGTCTAGCACAGCGGGACCGGGGCTGCAATCGGCACGGGAACCTGTTTGAGATGTCCCGCGGCCCGGCCCAATTCCGATCCTCCGGACGGGCGCCGGTCCATGTTACACGCGCGTCACGGTTACATCCCGCTCGTAACCTTTCGCCGGAGAGGCGTAGCGGTCAAGATGCTTGTGCCGGCAGGGGGCGTGAGCCTATGCTAGGAATCACTATGACCCGTCAGGAATTCTTGAAACTCGCCGCCGCCACGGCGGTCTCCGGCGCTGCCCTTGCCAACGCGCAGCAGGCTGGTAACGCTACCCGACCCAACCCCGATCTGGGTTTTACGGACACCCCCATGGAGCCCGGCATGCCTTGGCATGTGCACGACCCGGCGCGTCCGCACCCAAAGGTGGTAACTCCCGCCGCGACGCCCGGCGGAGCGCCTTCCGACGCCATCGTTTTGTTCGACGGCAAGGACCTCTCGAAGTGGTATCACCACGGGCGCGGCGCCAATCGGGACGCGCAGGTGGACGGCGGCTGGAAGGTGGAGAACGGCTATTTCGAAATCACCCGCGGCTTTGGGGACCTGCTCACCCGCGACAAGTTCGGCGACGTCCAGATCCACGTCGAATGGTCTTCGCCTACCACTATCAACGCCAACAGCCAAGGCCGCGGCAATAGCGGCGTCCTGGTGATGTCGCGGTACGAGATCCAGGTGCTCGATATGTGGGACAACCCGACCTACGCGGACGGGGAAGCGAGCGCGATCTACGGCCAGTGGCCGCCGCTGGCGATGCCGGCGCGCCGGCCGGGCGAGTGGAACACCTACGACATCGTGTTCGAGGCGCCGAAATTCGACGGCGATAAACTCGTCAAGCCGGCCTTCTTCACGGTCTTCTACAACGGCGTGATGGTTCACAATCGCAAGGAAAGCATGGGGCCTATGATCTACCGGCAGGTGGCGCATTACACCCCGCATCCGGCAGAGGATTCGCTCATGCTGCAGGACCACAACGCCAACCCCGTGCGCTATCGGAACATATGGATACGGCGGCTTGCGGGCTACGACCAACCGGAGAAATAGACGGTCCGGCCTTTCTTGTGGACCGTGTAACGGTTAAACCGAAACCCTTTTGATTGGGTCACGGTTTCATGACAGGATGTGTCTAGCCGTTGGGCTTGTAAGGTCTTACAATCAGGCCCATGCTTCAGGATCAACTCGGCCGCCGCAGCTTTCTGCGCGGGGCCACAGCCGTAACCGCACTTTCCTATTCCCGGGTCATAGGGGCGAATGACAAGATCCGGCTCGGCGTGATCGGCATCGGCGATCGCGGTTCGGGCGACATGGGGAATTTTCTCCGCAACCCCGACGTTCAGGTGGTGGCGCTGTGCGACCTTTACGACGCCCATCTGGACCGCGCCAAGCAACGCGCCGCGGACGCCAAGACCTTCAGCGATCATAAGGCGCTGCTCGATAGCAAGGACATCGACATTGTCCAGGTCTCGGTCCCCGACCACTGGCACGTGCCGATCGCGCTCGACGTTCTCAACTCCGGCCGCGACTTGTACTGCGAGAAGCCGCTCTCCCTCACGCCCGAGGAAGGTCCGCTGGTGGTCAAAGCGGCGCGCATCAATAAGCGCATCTGCCAGGTCGGCATGCAGCAGCGCTCCGGCGCGCATTATCTCCAGGCCAAGGCCGAGTATTTCGATACCGGCAAGATCGGCAAAGTCACGCTGGCGCGCACGTGGTGGCACGGCAATAGCTACCATCTGCGAAAGGCTCCGGATTCGCTCAAGCAGCAGCCCGCGGGCTTGGATTGGAACCGCTTCCTCGGCCGCCTGAAATGGCGCGACTGGGACCCGCAGCAGTATTACAACTGGCGCGCCTACCTGGACTTCGGCGGCGGCCAGGTGACCGACCTGTTCACCCATTGGATCGACGTGGTCCACATGTTCACCGGGCAGGACGTTCCGAAATCGGCGGTCGCGGCCGGAGGCATTTACCAGTACAAGGACGGGCGTACCGCTCCGGATACCATCAACGTGCTGCTCGAGTACCCGGGCGAGATGACCGCCACGTTTGAAGCCACGCTCGTGCCCGGCGCTACCGGCGCCGCCCAGCAGTTCTGCGGGACCAATGGGAGGCTGGACATCGACCGCAGCCGGTTCACCTGGACGCCGGTCGGGAGAGGCGCCCAGCCCGTGACGGTTCAGGGCAACGCAAACAATCTGGATTTCGAACACATTTCCAACTTCCTGGAGTGCGTGAAGAGCCGTAAGACGCCCAATGGCGACGTGTTGATTGGGCACCGGTCGGCGCTCGCGTCGCACCTGGGAAACATTGCCTACGTTCAGAAGCGGAGGATCGACTTCGATCCCATCCGCGAAGAAATTCTGCCGCTGTAAACAACCAAGGTGGGAGACCTTGTTATGACCCTTAAACGAATCGTGCAGGCGTTATGCGTGATGACGCTGCTGTGCGGGTGCATTTTCAGCCAGAACTTTATCACTGGAACGTTGCAGGGGATTGTTATAGACCCCAGTAACGCCGCCGTGGCTAACGTGCCGGTGGAAGCGAAGAATCTGGGTACGGGAGTGCTTCGCACAACCATCACCAGTCCCGAAGGCATTTTTGTTTTCAATAGCATGGAGGCGGGCACGTACGACGTAACCATCAAGGCGACGGGCTTTAGGGCCTACACCGAGAAGAACGTCGTGCTCAACATCAACGAGAACCGCGATTTAGGGCGGCTCGCGCTGACGCTCGGCTCGATCAGCGAGGTGGTTTCGGTCACCGCGGCCGCCACCCCCATACAGACGGCTTCGAGCGAAAACTCCAAGCTTGTCGATAGCGACCAGATGGTCGATCTCACCTTGAAGGGCCGCGACATGTTCTCGGTGTTGGCGACGGTGCCCGGAGTGAATTTTGGAGATACCTACTTCACGGGTGGGGACAGCACCGACACCACCAATGGTCCCTTGAATATCAACATCAACGGCGTCAGCAACAGCTATGACGGCAAGCAAGCCTTTGAGGTGGATGGGATCATCGACATGGATACGGGCGCGAACAGCGTCATCATGTACGAGCCGACCATGGATTCCATCGCCGAAATCCGCGTGATGACCACCAACTACCAGGCCGAGTACGGACGCAACTCCGGCGGCACCATCAGCGTGGTCACCAAAGGCGGAAGCTCCGAGTTCCATGGCACCCTGCACGCCAACAAGCGGCACGAGATGTTCAACGCCAACAGCTTCTTCAACAACTACAACGGCAACCCCAAGAGCCTTTACCGCTACTTCGTGTGGGGCTACGCCATAGGCGGTCCGGTGGCTATTCCCAAGCTGCCCAACGTGCTGAAGAAGAAGCTGTTTTTCTTCCTCTCGCAGGAGTACACCAGAACCAAGCCGAACACCGATTACGTCTATTCCATGGAGGCCACGCCGCAGCAGCGGTTGGGTAATTTCGCGGGGTATGCCAATGGGAACGGAGTACAGTATACCCTCCTCAACCCCACCAACGGCAAACCGCTAACCGGCAATAACCTCAACACCCTTATCGGGACGGGGTTTTACGACCCGACTTCGGCCGCAGCCGGCCAGGCGATGTTGAACTTCTTCCCGTTGCCGAACCTGTGCAATGCGGCCTCCGGGCCAACGGCTCCGGCAAATTGCATCACCGACCCGGTCGCCACCAATAACTACTCGCGCAACCGTCTCGACGTATTCCCCGAGACCTATCCACGCCACAACACCACGGCGCGGATCGATTACAGCCCCACTTCGAAGCTGTCGGGCTGGTTCCGCTATATCGCCGACTATTCCCTGCAGGATACCAGCGGCAGCATCTCGCTGTTGAACTCGGCGGGGCAGAGCACGCCCTACAGCGTCTACGATCCCCGCCCCGGGCATGGATTCGGAGTGGGAGTTACCTACACAATCAGCCCGACCCTGGTGAACGAGTTCACGTTCGGCAAGAACTTCAACAGTTACGACACGTATCCGCGCGACCCCACCCAACTGGCGCGCGCGAATATGGGCAATCCGCCGTCGTTCAACAACTTCGCCACCGACCCGAACTTCCTGAACGACCTGAACAATTGGCGTCCCGAAGGCCTCGCTCCGGGCAGCCAGAATTTCCTGGTTGGCGTCCCGCAAGTCAGCTTTGGGGGCGGCCAGGAGCCCAACGAGACGGGCGAGAGTTATCTCAGCGACAATCCCTATACCAACTTCAACGACGTCTGGACGGTCAACGACGCCGTCAGCAAGACTTGGCATTCCCACAACCTGAAGGCCGGCGCTTACTTCGACTACGACTGGAAGCGTCAGCGGGAAGTGACGGGCGCCTACACGGGCAACTACAGTTTCAGCGGCAGCAACGCAGCCATGCCGGCCAATACCCAGGACGGTTTTGCCAATGCCTGGCTGGGAAATTTCAATACCTACAGCGAAGGACAGCGCATGGTGGCGGATTGGGCGGCCATAGGCGTCGAGGCGTTCATACAGGACAACTGGCGCGTCAGCCGCCGCTTGACGCTCGACTTGGGCGTCCGTTTCTACCACGATCCACCCGTCGTGAACATCGATGGGAATGCGACCGCGTTCTACGCGCCCAGCTATAACCCCGCCTCGGCCGAGCGGATCTACTATCCGGGTTGCACCATTTCCACGACCGGCGGAACCTGCCCCACCGCCGACCAATACTCCATCGATCCGACCACCGGCTACAAGACGTTCTACGCCCTGAATGGCACCTTGGTCCCGGCCTCCGTAGGCGGCTATTCCCTAACGCCAACGCCTTTCCCGGGGATGCAGGTCATGAACGGCCACAATCCCTACGGGATTCCCAAGTCGATGTACACCACCGCCTTCCTTCCCGCGACTCCGCGTCTTGGTTTTGCCTGGGACGTATTCGGCAACGGCAAGACAGCCCTCCGCGGCGGCATCGGCCAGTTCCTGAACCGCGGCAGCACGGACCAGACCTTCAATTTTACGGGTCAGGCGCCGACGGTTTACAACCGCTCGATCTATTTCGATCCCATCTCCCAGATTCCGAACTTTGCCAACAGCGCCGCCATTACTCCCATCGGCGCCAGTCAGTTCCTGGGCAAGCAGAAACTCGAGGGGACCTACGACGGGAGCTTGATGATCCAGCAGAACGTGGGTTTCTCGACGGTTCTGGAAGCCTCCTACGTGTTTAACCTGCGCCGCCACATCCCCGATACGCGCCAACTCAACGCCATTCCGATATTCGGGGAGTACAACCCCTCCTGGGCCAACCCCCTGAACGGATATCTGTACGCCAACGCATCCGGCAAGGATCTGAGCGACAATTACTTCCGGCCGTACCAGGGCCTTGGCGCCATTACCGAATCCGAATTCGAGCAAGCCACCGATTACAGCGCCCTGCAGATCACCGTCCGGCGCAACATGACGAAGCACTTGTCGTACGGGCTTTCCTACACTTGGGGGAAGACCATGCAAGGCAGCACGAGCCCCTACTGGGCGGATAAGTTCCGCAACTGGGGGCCTGCCTATGCCGGCGCTCCGCAATTCGCGGAGTTCAACTATGTCTATGAGCCGCCCAACCTGGGCCAGAAGCTGAACTTCAAGCCGCTGGGTTGGATTACCGACCACTGGACCGTGTCCGGCATTACCTCCATACGCGCCAACAGGATGACCGGCGTTCCGGGCATTTCCTTCAGCGGCACCAGTACCACCAACGCCAGTCCGAACTTTACCGGTTCCGCCGAAGGGGCCAGAATGTTCGTCGAGGGAAGCCCCAACCTGACATCGGGCCCAGTCTCGTTTGTTGGCGGCCCGGCGGTGGGGACCCAGCAAGGACTTCCAGGCATGACTACCACTGGCTACCTCGCCAACGGGACGGCCGGCAACCAGATTCTCAACGAAGCCGCGTTCGTGATTCCGTTCCCGTGCAGTTACGCTCCGGCGTCCACTCCTCAAATGGGCATCGGGGAATCCATGGAATGCTTCGGCAACGCCGGGGCCGGCAGCATCGTAAAAATTCCGCACACCCGCGTGGACAACTGGGACATGACGTTCTCTAAGAGCTTCCCGATTAAGAGCGAGAAGCGCGCGCTGATGTTCCGGGCGGAGATGTACAACATCTTCAACCACACCCAGTACAACGGCTGGAACACTGGCCCCACGTACGATTGGAACAACTGGAAGAACGGCGTTAACGTCCAGACGAACAGCAGTCTGGGCCGTTTTACGGGCGCGCTCAACCCGCGCCAGATGTCGATGTCGTTGCAGTTCCGGTTCTAGGTTTGCCACAGCGCGGCGGGGAGGCGGAATCCGAGGGTTCCGCCTCCCCGCCGCTTTTTTTTTGCGCGAAGGCGAAGGGGGGCGTCTGGGCGCTATGATGTTTCATGCGTTATGCTGAAGCGGCCTCTATGCAGGGCGCTGCTCTGGGCTTGGTTGGGCGCCGCGTTGGCCTGCGCCCAGGACGGGACCGCCCCCATCGTCATCGACTACCCTTCCAGCGGCTCGGTCTTCCCGCCCGACATGGCCGCCCCCACATTCCTCTGGCGCGACCCGGCTCCGGGGGCCCTCTCCTGGCAAATCGATATATCGTTCGCGGATGGCTCGGCCGCCCTCCATGCGACGTCCCAGGGCGAGCGCATGCGCATCGGCGAAATCGATCCGCGTTGCGTGTCTCCCACCAACCAGCCCCCTAGCCTGACGCCGCAACAGGCCGCCGCCCACACTTGGAAACCCGATCCCAACCTCTGGGCCGCTATCGAGCGCAGGTCGCTGGCCGGCGCCACCGTCGCCATCGGCGGATTCGCCGCCGGGAATGCCCGCCAGCCGCTATCGCGCGGACACATGCTGCTCTACATTTCGGCGGACCCGGTCGGCGCGCCCATCTTCTACCGCGACGTGCCCCTGATGCCCTCGAAATCCGATGCGGGCGTCATCAAGCCGCTGGCCCCTAGCGCCATCCCTCTCATCGAGTGGCGCCTGCGCGACGTGTCGGAAACCCGGAGCCGCGTACTGCTGCAAGACATGCACACCTGCGCCAACTGCCACTCCTTCTCCGCGGATGGCAAGACTTTGGGCATGGACCTCGACGGACCCGAGAACGACAAGAGCCTCTATACCCTGGCGCCGGTGCGGCGCGCCATGACCATCCGCAACGAGGACGTGATCTCATGGTCCCCCTTCCGCGGGGAATTCGGGAGCCAGATGCGCGTCGGCTTCATGTCCCAGGTGTCCCCCGACGGACGCCGCGTGGTCACCACCATCAAGCCGCCCGGCGAGAAAGGCACGCAGTTCTACTACGTCGCCAATTTCGAGGACTACCGCTTTCTTCAGGTCTTCTATCCCACCCGCGGCATCCTGGTCTGGTACGACCGCGACTCCCGCAAGCTCCAACCGCTGCCCGGCGCCAGCGACCCGCGCTACGTGCAGACCAACGCCGTCTGGAGCCCCGACGGCAAGTACCTGGTGTTCGCGCGCGCCGCGGCCAAAGACCCCAATCCGGCCGGGGGCAAGATGGCGGCCTACGCCAACGATCCGGCGGAGGTCCCGATTCAGTACGATCTGTACCGCGTTCCCTTCAATGGCGGCCAGGGCGGCCCGCCCGAGCCCATCGCCGGCGCCTCCCGCAACGGCATGAGCAACAGTTTCCCCAAGATCTCGCCCGACGGACGCTGGCTGGTCTTCGTCCAGGCCCGCAACGGGCTGTTGATGCGCCCCGACAGCCAGCTCTACATCGTGCCCGCGGCGGGCGGGCAGGCGCGCCGCATGAATTGCAATACGCCGCTGATGAACTCCTGGCACAGCTTCTCCCCTAATGGCCGCTGGCTGGTGTTCTCCTCGAAAAGCCGCTCGCCCTATACGCAGATGTTCCTCACCCACATCGACGCGGAGGGGCGCGACTCGCCCGCCATCCTGATCGAGAACTCCACCGCCGCCAATCGCGCCGTGAACATCCCCGAGTTTGTGAACACGTCTCCGGGCGGCATCGAGCGCATCGACGTGCCGGCGGCCGATTTCTACCGCCAGTTCGACGCGGCCGCGGACCTCACCCGGAAGGGCGATTACGTCGCCGCCATCCTCGAGTGGACCAAGGCCTTGGATATGAGCGGTGACGACGCGCGCGCACATAACAACTTCGGCGCCAGCCTGGCGGGAGCGGGCCGTAGCGGGGAAGCCATCGCGCAGTACCGCCAGGCGCTGGCGCTCAAGCCCGCTTACCCCGAAGCCCACTACAACCTGGGCGCGAGTCTGGCGCAAACGGGCAAGCTGGAGGAAGCCATCGCGCAATACCGCCAGGCGCTGGCGCTCAAGCCCGCTTACCCCGAGGCCCACAACAACCTGGGAAACGCGCTGGCCCGCGCCGGCCGTCCGCAAGATGCCATCGGCCAGTACCGCCAGGCGCTCGAGGCCAACCCGGCCTACGCCGAAGCTCACAACAACCTGGGCAAGGCGCTGACGGACCAAGGGCGCCTGACCGACGCCGTCGGACACCTGGAGGCCGCGCTGGCCATCCGCCCGGATTACGCCGAAGCCCACAACAATCTGGGCAGCGCCCTGGCCGCCCAGGACCGTCTCGACGAGGCCGTGGCCCAGTATCGCAAAGCCATCGAGAGCGATCCCGCGTACGGCAACGCCCACAACAACCTGGGCGCCGCGCTGGCGCGTCAGGGCCATATCGAGGAAGCCATTGCGCAATTCCAAAAGGCGCTCGAATTGAACCCCGGCGGCGCCCAGACGGAGGCCAACCTGGGGCGCGCCCTGCTGGCCCAGGGCAAGTCCGCCGAAGCCCTTCCGCACTTGCAGCGGGCCCTGAAGATAGCCACCGAGGAAGGCAACGCCGCCCTGGCCGCCACCCTGCGCGCGCGGTTGGCGCAGACGCCCCAGCCGTGATCCCCGCCAAGTCCGTGGCCGGGCGATGGCGCGCTCTTTGCGCCAACCGCTCCCAGCGCGTCCGACACACCCTTGCGGCGCACGATTCGCACGCCGGGCAGGTAGGATTCGGCAACCCGTTCATTCGTGCCGGGGTAGCGCAATGCCACGCGATAGCCTTTGAGCTGATCGGCGCGTGTGAAGGCGCTGGCCCGGTCCACCAAAAGCCAGTAGCGGGCGGGAGCAACGCTCCGGCTGATGAAGTAACGGGAACGCCGTTCCGGCAAGTCGGTCGGAATGGGCCACAGATCCACCGCCCCGGAATCGAGCGACCGCTCAGAGTCCAGTTTCGTCTGCACTCATTGCAAACGGATGCGTGCGCGCCGGGCAACCTACTCAATAACCTCGACGACCGGGCCAGCGGGGGAACCATCCGGCTGCCACCACCGGCGCCACAGCCAGAAGCCAACGGTGGCGGCGCAGAGGCAAGGATTCTTAGCCGCGCGAGTAGTGCCGGCGCATTGAGATGGCCCAGCCCAGACATTCGATAGGCCTGTTATCTTTCATATCGGTTGTTGGGCGGCCAAATGTTACAGATTCATCGAGTATTTGAGTTTATGGTGCAGCCCTGCGCCGCGAGTGCCATTCGGTGAGCCGATCGGCGCGTCGCGGAGCGAAAACGGGGCAGGACTGAGAGCCACGCCTTGTATGGCTGCTAAACTGAAACCGGTGGGGCGCCTATATAGCCGCGCGGAACTGGTGGAACAGCGGCGGCGCTGGAAACTGGCGGGCAAGACCGTGGTCTTCACCAACGGCTGCTACGACCTGCTTCATCCGGGCCACATTCGTCTGCTCGAACGCTGCCGCTCCATGGGCGACGTTCTGATCCTGGCCCTGAACTCGGATGCCAGCGTACGGCGCATGAAGGGGCCCTCCCGTCCGCTGTTGGACCAGGATGAGCGCGCGGAGATCGCCTTGGGCTTGGAGGCCGTGGATGCGGTCGCTTGGTTCGACGAGGAGACGCCGCGCGAATTGATCGCGGAGGTCCTGCCGGATGTGCTCGTCAAGGGCTCGGATTGGTCCCACTTTATCGCGGGCCGGGAAGAAGTGGAGGCTGCCGGCGGGAAGGTAGTCGCCGCACCCCTCGAACCCGGATATTCTACTACTAATATCGTTAAAGAGATTCTCGGTCGCCAGCTTTGATCCATCCAGCCGTCAAAGATCTGTTTTCGGACTTGGGGCAAGACCCCGGTTTCCAGGATGCCGCGCGCAGCCTCGCCAGCGGTGGAGATGCGGCCCTTTCCGGTCTTACAACCACCGCTAAAGCGGCCTATTCGGTGCTTCTGTGGCAGTCGCTGAACCGCCCGCTGATCATTGTAGTAGACGGCAACAAACAGGCTGAGGCGCTCAGCGAGGCGCTGGAGACGTTTTTCGCGCTGCTGGCGTCCGGCGACCGGCCGGCCCCGCAGCTCCTCCCGGCTCTCGACGTGCTTCCGTTGCAGAACCTCTCCCCGCATGCCGAAATCTGCGAGCAGCGGGCCATTGGCCTGTGGCGTTTGGCGACGCAGCGCGCGCCGATTACGGTGTTGCCGGTGGCATCGGCGCTGCTGCGCATCCATCCCGGCGAGTTTTACCGCCAACTGGCGCTCAAACTGAAGGTGGGCGATGAGGTGCCTCTCGAAGACCTGGTGGCGCACCTCGAGAGCACCGGCTACACGCGCCGCGAACCCGTTGAAATGGTAGGGGAATACTCCGTCCGCGGCGGCATTCTGGACGTCTTCTCCCCGGAGGCGCCCAAACCCGTCCGCATGGATCTGTTCGGCGACCAGGTGGACTCCATCCGCCGCTTCGAGGTGGAGTCGCAGCGTTCCATCCAGAAGATCGAGGAGTGCACCCTGCTCCCGCTCACCGAATACCAGAAGTCGCGCCGGCTGCTGACCGACTTGGCGGAACTGGTGCGCGAGGCGGGCATTCCAGGGCGCGACTTGCCGCCGGCCGGCGAGCCGTTTCCGGGCTGGGAACTGGTGGCCGCCATGCTAGAGCCGCGCCCGGCCTCGGTGATTTCCCTGCTCGAACATCCAGTGGTGGTTTGGGACGAACCGGAGCGCACCGGCGCCGCCGCGGAGCGCCTGTGGACGCGCCTGGAACAGATTGAGCGATCCCCGGCCTACGACCCCGCCAAAGTCTTCTTCCGCTGGGACGAACTGCAACAGCAAGCTGCCGCCGCCCCCCAGATCTCGTTGAAAGAGTTGGAGATTGGATGGGACGCCGATCCGGAACCGGGCGCGGTCCACAGCACTGCCCGGCGCCACATCCCCACCCGTCCGGCGATGGCTTTTCACGGCAACATGCAGGTGGCCATCGCCGAAGCACGCAACCTGGTGGAATCCGGCAACCGGGTGGCCTTCTTCGCTTCTTCCACCGGGGAAGTGGAGCGCGTGGCGGACATTCTCAACGAATACGGATTGGCCTATCGGCTGGGATTGGACAGGGCCGACGCCACTCCCGCCTACCTGGCGGAGCGATCTTATGTGGCCGGGCCGGCGGCCGGCATCTTCCTGATTAAGGGACTGATTCGCCACGGCGCCGCCTTCGTAAATTCCCATATTGTAGTATTTGGCTCCGAGGATCTTTTCGAGGCCTCCGAAATGGTGGCGCGCGCGCCCGCCTCGAAATCCGCGCGGGCCACTTTTTCGGCGGATCTGATCGATCTGAAGCCTGGGGATTACGTGGTCCACGCGGAACACGGAGTTGCGCAGTTTCTGGGATTGCGGGAAATCTCTCAAGGCGAGTCCCAGGGCGACTACATGCTGCTCGAATACGCCGGCGGCGCCAAACTCTACGTTCCGCTGACGCGCATGGACTTGGTGCAGCGCTTTCGCGGCGCCGGGGAAGCCGCGCCGGCGCTCGACCGCATGGGCGGGGCCACTTGGACGCGGACCAAGACGCGCATCAAGGCCAAGATGCGCGACATGGCGGACGAGTTGCTCAAACTCTATGCCGGGCGCAAACTGGCCGATGGGTTTCGCTTCTCCCCGGACAGCAACTGGCAGCGCGAATTCGAGGACGCTTTCGAGTTCACCGAGACCCGCGACCAGCTTACCGCTATCGACGAAATCAAGCGCGACATGGAAAGCCCGCAGCCCATGGACCGCCTGGTTTGCGGCGACGTGGGTTTCGGCAAGACCGAAGTGGTCATGCGCGCCGCCTTCAAGGCCCTGGGCGATGGCAAACAGGTGGCCGTCCTGGCTCCTACTACGATTTTAGTATTTCAACATTACGAGACCTTCCGGCGGCGTTTCCAGCCATTCCCGGTACGGGTGGAGATGTTCAGCAGGTTCCGTTCGCCCAAGGAACTGAAGCTGGCGCTGGCCGATTTAGCCGAGGGCAAGGTCGATCTGGCCATTGGCACGCACCGGCTGTTCTCGCAAGACGTTCAGTTTCGAGACTTGGGACTGGTAATTGTGGACGAAGAGCAGCGCTTCGGCGTGAAGCACAAAGAACGCCTCAAGCAGCTCAAGAATACGGTGGACGTGATCAGCATGAGCGCCACGCCCATTCCCCGTACACTACACATGTCATTATTGGGACTGCGGGACATGTCGGTGATCGAGACGCCGCCCAAGGACCGCCTGTCGATCAACACGGTGGTGGCCCCATTCAAACCCGAACTGATCCGCTCCGCCCTGGAACTGGAGTTGGCGCGCGGCGGGCAGGTCTATTTTCTCCACAATCGGGTGGATTCCATCTGGTCGAGGGCGGCCATGATCCAGGAACTCGCGCCGGCCGCGCGCATCGGCGTGGGGCACGGCCAAATGGGGGAAGTCGAGCTGGAAAGGACCATGCTGAAGTTCATGCGGCATGAGTTCGACATTCTGGTATGTACTACAATAATAGAAAATGGTCTTGATATTCCGCTGGCGAACACCCTGATCGTGGAGAATGCGGAGCGCTACGGGCTTTCGGAGCTGTACCAGTTGCGCGGCCGCGTGGGGCGCTCCAACCGGCGGGCGTACGCCTACCTGCTGGTGCCTCCGGACACGGAATTGACCGAACTGGCGCGCAAACGATTGGCGGCCCTGAAGGAGTTCAGCGATTTGGGGGCCGGGTTCAAGATAGCGGCCCTCGATCTGGAACTGCGCGGCGCCGGAAACCTGCTGGGGGGCGAGCAGCACGGCCAGATCAACTGCGTGGGCTTCGACACCTACGTGCGGCTGCTCGAAGAGACGGTGCGCGAGCTGAAGGGCGAGGAGGCCATTCCGGAGATCCACTCGGCGCTCAACCTGGGGCTCGATATGCGCATCCCGCCCGACTACATCGCCGACGAAAACCAGCGCTTGCGGGCCTACCGCCAGATTGCGAACGCCGCCGATGCCGCGGCGCGCGAGCGCGTGGGGAAGGAACTCGAAGACCGTTACGGACCGGTTCCCGAAGCGGTACGCAATTTGCTGGAGTATTCGGCGCTGAAGACCCTGGCGGAACAGATTGGAATCGAGGTTGTGGACCGGCGCCATAGCCTGCTCAGCGTGAAATTCCACGCCGAGACGCGGGTGGATCCGGCGCGTCTGATGGGGCTTGTAGGCAAGACCAGAGGCGCGCAGTTCACGCCGGCGGGAGTGCTGCTTCTGCCGCTCGAGGGGCAGCCTGGCGCGGGCGCGATTCTGCGCTACGTGGCGGAGAAGTTGCAGCAGTTGAAAACGTAGGGGCCGCCGGCGGGCCTGTTTCCGCGCGGCCCAGATGTGGCTTGGCGGCGCCACGTCGGACGGGGGCCGGTGTTGTTAGACTAAGGAGGACAGCCTATGCTTTGCAGGTTTGCAGTACTCATCGCAGCCACGGTGGCGGCGGCCGCCGCGGCGGACGTCAAGATCGTGGAAGAGATCGCCGCCAAGGTGAATGGCGAGATCGTCACCAAGGGCGACCTCGAAGAGCTTCGCCAGGAACAGGCAAACGAGCTTCGGCAAAAGGGCGCCACCCCCGCTCAGGTCGCTCAGAACCTCAACCACATGATGGCCGACGCCCTGCGGGACAAGATCGACGTTCTGCTGCTGGTCCAAAGGGGCAAGGATCTCAACATCAGCGTGGATTCGGACGCCACTAAGGAACTTGCTCATCTGCAGATGCAGTCCAAGATCACCGACACGGATAAATTCGGAGATTGGGTGCGCGAGCAGTTCGGCGTTTCGCTCGAGGAATACAAACAGCGCCTGAAGGACCAGTTGTTGTCGCAGCGCGTGGTATCCGAGGAAGTCGGCTCGCGCATCTTCATTCCGGAAGACGAGATGAAGAAGTACTACGACGAGCATAAGGCGGACTACCTGCGCGAAGATCAAGTTTTTCTAAGCCAGATTTTGCTCTCCACGGAAGGCAAGGACGAGGAGCAGAAGGCATCCGCGGAGATCAAGGCGAAAGACGTGGTGAAGCGGGCGCGGGCGGGCGAGAAATTCACCGATCTGGCGGCGGCCAATTCGGACGACGCGGAAACCTCCAAGAACGGAGGCTACCTGGGTGCGCCGCAGAAGCGCGAAGACCTGCGCAAGGAAGTGGCCGACGTGGTTTTCACGCACCAGAAGGGCTACGTGACCGACCCCATCAAGCTCACCGATCCCTCGGGCCTCTTGATTCTCAAGGTGGAAGAGCGGTACGAAGCCGGGCAAGCCACGTTCGAAGAAGTTCGGGACGAGATCCAGAACACGATGGCCAGCCCGAAGATGCAGCCCAAGGTGCGCGCCCTGCTCACCAAGCTGCGCAAAGATGCGTTCCTCGAGATCCGCGAGGGCTATGTGGATACCGGCGCCGCCCCAGGCAAGGACACCACCTGGCACGACGTGGCGGAAATCAAGCCGCAGACCACCACCAAGGAAGAAGTCGCCGCGAAGCAGAGAAAGAAAATCGTCGGGCTGATTCCGTACGGCAAGGCCGGCCCCTTGAAGAAGGCTCCCGACGCCACGCAACCGGGCCAGACGGCGCCGGCGGCGACGGATTCGCAGCCCGTGCAGACACCGGCGGCCCCGGTCGCGAAATGAAATCTCCGTACGTAAACGAACTGGAGCCGAACCAGATTATCACCGGCTGCTTCCTGGTTCACTCCAAGGAAGTTCGCCAGAAGAAGACGGGGGAACTGTACCTTTCGCTGTTGCTCGGCGACCGCACGGGCGAGCTTGACGCCAAGATGTGGGACAACGTGCAGGAGGTGATGGAGACCTTCGACCGCGACGATTTCATCAAGGTCAAGGGCGCCATCCAGGTGTTCCACAACCGGCCGCAGTTGACCATCCACAAGGTGCGGCGCATGGAGGACGGCGAGGTGGAGTTCGCCGACTACTTCCCTTCCTCCCGGCGCGATCCCGACGAGATGTGGAGCGATCTGCGCGCCACCGTGTCGGGGCTTACGAACCCTCACCTGAAAGCGCTGCTCGACGCCATGCTGGACGACCCGGACATTGCGTGGCGCTACCGCCGCGCTCCGGCCGCCAAGCAAATCCACCATGCGTTTCTGGGCGGCCTCATCGAACACGTGCTGTCGCTGTGCGCTTTGGCGCGCATGACGGCGCGGCACTACCCCAACATCGATTGCGACCTGCTGCTGGCGGGCGTGGCGCTGCACGACATCGGGAAGATTTACGAGCTGAACTATGAGCGGGGATTCTCATACTCCATCGACGGGCAACTGATCGGGCACATCTCGATCGGCATGCGGATGGTGGCGGAGAAACTGCGCGGCCTGCCGGATTTTCCGCCGGAACTGCGCACGCTGGTGGAGCACATGATTCTGAGCCATCACGGGCAGCTCGAATTCGGCTCTCCCAAGCTGCCGATGTTCCCCGAAGCGCTGCTGCTGCATTACCTCGACGATATGGACTCGAAGATGGAGTGCATGCGGTTTCTGGCCGAAAACGACCGCCAGGTGGAAGGCTGCTTCACCACGTACAGCAGCGCGTTGGAGCGCACCGTGCTCAAGAAGGACCGCTTCCTGGCCGGAGAGGGTGGACCGGCGCCGGCGCGCGCGGTTGCGGCCGGCCCGGATGCCAAGACGCCGGCGGCCCCACCAGCGGCGGCGGCGGCGCGTCCGCCGGCAACCCCGAAGTCCGATTCGCCGTTCGCCGACAAGTTGAAACAGGCGATCGCTAAACAGGAAAGCTGATGCCTAAAGCCGTTCGCGAGGTCCCCCCACCGCTCGAATTGCACTGTCTGAACGCTCTGTGGTCCTTGGGAGAAGGCGGCGTCGGGGACGTGCGGCGCGTGGTGGGGCAATCGCGCCCGCTGGCGTACACCACGATTATGACGGTACTCGAGCGGCTGGTGCGCAAGGGGAAGATTGCGCGGCGCAAGGCCGGCCGGGCGTTCGTGTATTCGCCGGCGACCTCGCGCGACGAACTGCGCCGCACCGCCATTCGCGAGCTGCTGGACGGCTTCTTCGACGGTTCGGAGGAAGATCTGGTGCGATTCCTGCGGAACGAAGCTCCCGTGCGGGCCGAGGCCGCGGCGGTTCAACCCACGTCCGACGAACGCATCGACACGGTGCTGCTGTAGGCGCGCCGGGGACGGGCGTGTGACGGGACCGGCCGGGGCGGCGCCGCCCGCCGGCCTTTTTCCATGGTGCCGTATTCGGTACCATATAGGCGTGTCCAATGCCAGGAAGATTCTCGCGGGGATGCGGAGGAACGCCCGTAACTGGCGCATCGAGGATCTGGAAGTCGTAGCGCGTCGCTTCGGCATAGACGTTGACGGCCAGGGCGGCACAAGCCATGTGACATTCCGGCGCCCGAGGGCGGGCAGAACAACCGTGCCGAAGCACATTCCGATCAAACCCTGGTACGTGCGTGACTTCGTTGAGTTCATTAGCAAGTTGGAGGATCCAGATCATGACTGAGTTCGCCAATATCGACAAATACCCATTCACGATTCGCCCGCTTTCAGATGCAGACGGCGGTGGGTTCTTGATCGAATATCCAGACCTTCCGGGATGCCATTCGGACGGTGAAACGCCCGAACAGGCAATAGCAAATGGTCGGGACGCCGTACGTTCCTACTTGCTGAGTTGCCGCAAGCACGGCGATCCCATACCGAAGCCAAGAGCACCTGCCGCGTCGAGCGGGCAATTCCGGTTACGGATGCCCAAGGGTTTGCACGCCCTATTGGCTGCCCAAGCTGAAAGCGAAGGCGTGAGCCTGAATATGCTGGTGGTCGCCGCCGCAGCCCAGGCCTTAGGGCGGCGTGAAACAGCCGCGCCCCGGAAGAGGTCTCGCAGTTGATGCACGTGCCGGCGCTTTTCCAGCATCGTCCAAGACGCTCTGCCGTGGAAGGGCAACTTCGCCGAGATTGACTTCGGGATTCGGCTTTTCGCTCTTGACTTCGGGCGGCTATCTGCCTTATACCTAGTCTGGACAGGGAAACATGGCGCCAAACACCAGCCCGGAGCTGCTTCCCGGCACGCTGTACCTGCTGATCCTGCGGACCCTGAGCGGCGGGCCGCTGCATGGATACGCCATCGTCAAGCGCATCAAGGAAGCTTCCCGCGAGGGGCTGAAGATCGAAGACGGATCGTTGTATCCGGCGCTCAACCGCATGCTGGTCAAGGGGTGGCTGGCGTCCGAGTGGGGCGTTTCCGAGAACCATCGCAAGGCCCGTTTCTATCGGCTGACTCCGGAAGGCCGCCGGCAACTCGATAGGGAAGCGGGCGAGTTCGACCGCCTGGTGCGCGCCATACGGCTGGTGATGCGCACGGCTTGAAGGGAGACTCGCATGGCGTTTTGGACCGAAATCGGCAACCGCCTCGCACGGCTGTTCCGGCGTTCGCGCTTCGACCGCGAGCTGGAGGAAGAGATGCGGTTTCACATCGAGGCGCGCGCCGAGGAGCTGAAACAGGCGGGCCTGCCCGGCGCGGATGCTCTGCTGGCGGCGCGGCGGGAGTTCGGCTCCACGCTTCGGAGCGGTGAAGAGACCCGCTCGGCGTGGCAAATGGGCTGGCTGGAGGACCTGGGCGCGGACCTCCGCTATGCGGCGCGCGCGCTGCGGCGCAACCCCGCGTTAACGATGGCGGCGGTGGGATCGCTGGCGCTGGGAATCGGCGCCAACACCACCATATTCAGCGTCGCCAGGGAAGCGCTTTTCAGCCAGCCATCCTGCCGCGATCCGCAATCGCTGGTGCGGATTTCGATGGGCGGCGGCGAATCGGTCCCGATGGCGCAGTATCGCTTCCTCGATCAGGCCCACCCGTTCGACGGGCTGGGCGGGATGAACATCGGGATGGTGGTGAACTGGCGCGACGGCGCCCGTTCGTATCGCCTGGCGGGGACTCGCGTCACCGATAGCTTCTTCGAGGTGGCGGGAATCCCGGTAGCAATGGGGCGGCCCATAGAGCGCGGCGAGACCGATGCGGCGGTGGTGACGAACGGGTTCTGGACCAGGCGCTTGAACCGCGATCCGAACGTCATCGGCCGCAAGCTGGAGCTGGACGGCAAGCCGTACAACATAGTCGGCGTGTTGCCGCGCGACCACCGCATGCTGGCCGGGTTCGGATTCACGCCGGACCTGTATCTGACCAAGGACCCCGGGGAGGTGATGCTCTACGCGCGCCTGCCACAGGGAATGACGCGCCAGGCGGCCTATGCCCGCCTGAGGCCGATCTGCCGCGAGATGGACCGGGTGTACCCGGACCCCAATCGCAAATGGGCGAATGAGGTCGCGATTTCCGGCGCCGGCGGAGTGGAGCGCCTCGAAGAGGAGAACGGATTCGCCATGCCGGCGGTGGCGTTCTTTGGCATGCTCGGGATGGTGACGGCGATGGTGGCGCTGATCGCCTGCGCCAACGTGTCGAGCCTGCTGCTGGCGCGGGCCTTCACCCGTGCGCGGGAGTTCGCCATCCGCATGTCGCTCGGCGGCAGCCGCGGCCGACTGGTGCGGCAGTTGCTGGCGGAGAGCCTGTTGCTGGCGTTGCTCGGGACCGGCGCCGGCCTGCTGCTCAATCTCTGGCTTACGCGGCTGCTGAACGGCGTGCATATCCCGACGCCGCTGCCCATCGAGCTGCTGATCGAACCGGACAGGCTGCTGCTGGCTTACGCGGTGGGAATCGCGTTTGTGGTGACGCTGGCGACGGGGCTGGCGCCGGCGCTCAAAGGCACGCGCGCGGGAATCGGAAGCGCACTCAAGGAGGGCGGACAGACCGGACCGGCGGGCGGCAGGCTGCGGAGCGCGCTGGTGATCGGACAGATTGCGGTATCGATTATATTGCTGAGCGCGGGGCTGCTGTTCCTGCGCAACCTGGCGTACGCGGCGTCGTTCAACGCGGGGTTCGACACGGATCATACGGTGGTGGCCACGCTGCGGACTCCGCCGGGCGCGTACACGCCGCGAACCTTCGCGGGGCTGATCGACACGGCGCTCGAACGTCTGCGCGCGCTGCCGGGAGTGGAGGCGGCCTCGCCGGCGGGCGCGATACCCCTGAACCCGTTCCTGGCATTCAGCCGGGAGTCCGGCCCGCTTCGTCCGGACGGAGGCAGCCGCACCGTGCGCGCGCCGTACAACCGCAACGAAGTCGGCCCGGACTACTTCCGGATCCTGGGGATTCCGATGCTCGAAGGGCGCGCTTTCACGGACGGAGACCGCGTGGGGACGCCCGACGTGGTCATTCTGAACCAGAACCTGGCGCGGCGTTTGTTCGGGAGCGCCAACCCGGTGGGCCGCATTCTGCGATTCGCCGACAATCGCGATGCCAGAGTGGTGGGGATGGCGCGAAACAGCAAGTACGTCACGCTGGGAGAAGCGGACGCCATGGCGCTCTATGCGCCTTACGCCCAGCAGGGGTACGCGACGTTCGCGCACTTCTTCGTGCGCACCAGAGGCGCGCCGGAGGCCATGGTCCGCAAGGTGGACGAGACGCTGGGGAACTTGGATTCGGGGTTCGCGGTGGAGACCCGGGCCATGCGCGAGATCTTCGCGGAAGCGTTGATGCCGAGCCGTGTGGGCGCCGCGATTCTGGGACCGATGGCGCTATTCGGATTGCTGTTGGCGTCGATCGGACTGTATGGAGTCTTGCTGTACGCCACCGAGCAGCGGACGCGCGAGATCGGGATTCGCGTGGCGTTGGGCGCCAAGCCGGGCAACGTGCTGGCGATGGTCGCCGGCCAGAGCTTCAGGCTGGTGACGGCGGGGGTGGTCATTGGCCTCGCGTTGGCCGTATTCGCGGTGCGCCCGCTGTCGCTGTTCCTGGTCCCGGAAGTGCGTCCGGCCGATCCGTTGAACTTCGTGGCGGTGGCGTGCGCGGTGGCTCTGGTGGCGGCTCTGGCGACGGCGGCGCCCACGGCGCGGGCGTTGCGGGTGGACCCGGCGGTGGCTCTGCGGCACGAATAGGCGAAAGGTGGCGCTACGCCAACACGGAACGGTCCGGATGGCGCGGGTGGTAGTGCACCGTCACGGCGCGGTCGCGCCACTGGCCGGCCTCGGCTTCGGCTTCGGGTTCGCTAAGGAACCGCCGAAATGCGAGGCCCCAATAGGGCTCGTCGCGGATGTAGTACTTGTAGCTGATCGCTAGCCGGTAACGCTGCCACAACGAGGACCGATCCTCCCGGACCCTGGTGAACTTCGCGGTTCCGGCGGCGGACGGCCAGGAGGCCATGGCGCGGCGCCTTAGAGCGCGAACGGCCGGGGCAAGCAGGATGAGCAGTATCAGCAGGCCGTCGCCCGCCCGGTACAGCCGATACTGCCGGCGTTGGTGCAAGAGATAGCACACGCAGGTGAGCACGGGGATCTGAGCCAAGATGAGCACCCGTCTCCCGAGGCGTCCCCAGTGGATTGTTCGTCCGAATAGCATTTGAATATTCCGCGTTTTCCTCAAAAGAAATTAACACGGGAGATGCCGCATGCTAAGGCCGGTCAGGGGACCGGCCGCGGACCAGGGGGTCCGCCCCACTGGGGTTCGGGCGCTACTGAGGGCGGGGCGGCGCTACCGGCGCTACCGGCGCGGGCTTCTCGCCGGGTTTGGCGGTTGCCTTGGTCGGGCTGATGAGGATGTGGGCGTTGCGGCCCTCCATGCGCGGCTGGCTTTCGACGCTGCCGTAGGAGGTCAGGTCTTCGGCGAAGCGCATGAGGAGCTTCTTGCCCAGGTCGGCGTGGGCGATTTCGCGTCCGCGAAACTGGACCACGGCCTTGACGCGGTTGCCTTCCTGGAGAAAACGAATGGCGTGGTTCTTCTTGAAATCGTAGTCGTGGTCGTCCGTATTGGGACGGAACTTGAGTTCCTTGACCTGCACCACGTGCTGTTTCTTGCGGGCGTCGTGCTGCTTCTTCTTCTGCTCGTATTGGTAGTGGCCGAAATCGACGGCCTTGGCGACCGGCGGTACGGCCGTTGGCGCCACGAGAACCAGATCGAGTCCCAACTCCTGCGCACGGCGCAGAGCCGCCGCCGTGGGCATGACTTCGGTGGTGCCGTCCGGAAAGACAGCGCGCACTTCACGCGCACGGATGGACTCGTTTACGTTCTCTCTACGATTCTGCCTGCGAGGAGGAAAATTTCTGCCTGGATACATTTAGATTATGCGTCGGCTTCAGGATTGCGGAGGTAAGGGAACAAGGGCGGCACGCCCGGTTTAATTCTCAGGCCGAGAATCGGAATGGTGCGGTTCAGAGGCAAGCTCAAAATACGTCAGACTCAAGTGTACACCAAAACGGGCGTAGAAAGTCAATCGCCAAGAACGCGCTGTCCGCTCCACTGGGGACCCCCGGATGGGTTACTCTGGATGTTTTAAAGGACACAACTTGCCAAAGGTAAAGATCACCGCCCTGGGGTGCTACACTCCGCCACGTCTGCTCACGAATCAGGATCTGGAAAAGCTGGTCGACACCAACAACCAGTGGATTCTGGAGCGCACGGGCATTCACGAGCGCCACATCGCGGACCCGGAAATAGCCACGTCCGACATGGCCGTGGAAGCCGCCAAATGCGCGCTGGCGCAGAATGGCGTGGACGCCTCGGAACTGAGCGCCATTCTGGTGTGCACGGTCACGCCGGACCATCTGTTTCCCTCGACGGCGTGCCTGGTGCAGAACCGGCTGGGGGCGCGCGGGGCGTGGGGCTTCGACCTGGTCGCGGCGTGCTCCAGCTTCGTGTACGGGCTGACCGTGGGGGCGCACCTGGTGATGGCCGGGACGCACCGGAAGGTCCTGGTCATCGGGGCCGACACGATGAGCCGGATTATCGACTATACGGACCGCACCACGTGCATCCTCTTCGGAGATGGCGCGGGCGCCATGCTGCTGGAGCCGGTGGAGGATGGCGAGGATTGCGGATTCATCGATTTCCTGGGCGAGATTGACGGCTCCGGGGCTCCGTTCCTCAATATGCCGGCGGGAGGCAGCCGAATGCCCGCTTCCCATGAGACCGTGGACAAGCGGTTGCACTTCGTGAAGCAGGATGGCAGCCAGGTATTCAAGTACGCGGTGCGCAAGATGTACGAATCGAGCCGCGAGCTGCTCAAGCGCAACGGCATGACGGGCGAGGATGTGGCCGTCATGATTCCGCACCAGGCGAACATCCGGATCATCCAGGCGGCGGGCGAGCGGTTGGGCATCGCGCCGGAAAAGGTCCTGATCAATATCGACCGGTACGGGAATACCACTTCCGGCACCATCCCGCTGGCCACGCGCGACGCCATCGCGCAAGGCCGCCTCAAGAAGGGCGACGTGGTCTTGTTCGCCGCCGTGGGAGCGGGCTACACGGTGGGCGCGAGCCTGTGGCGCTGGGCCTACTGAGACGCGGTCACGGCAAATTCAGGAATTTTCTTCAGCGCCGAACGCACTGAAGACACGGGTAGTTGCGGCTCCATGACGGTCGCCATGGCGGGCTGAGCGCGAGTACGCGAAAGCTACACTGAGGTCGGCAGGAGGGTACCGCGCTTCATGATTACCCGTTCGATTACGGCGGCCGCGCTTTGGGCTTCGTTGGCGCTGGCCGCCCCACCACTCACCACCATTCAGGACGTGCTCTACAAAGCCGACGGCACGCGTTTCAACGGTACGGTGACCATCAGTTGGACCAGCTTCCAGGCGGTGGACCAATCGGCCATCGCCACGCAGCTCACGACCATCAGGATCGTGGACGGCAATTTGCGGGTGCAGCTTGTGCCCACGACCAGCAGCACGCCGGCGGTTTACTACACCGCCAAATACAATAGCGACGGGCGCGTGCAGTTCGAGGAGACCTGGTCCGTGCCGTCGAGCGCGCAGCCCGTGCGTTTGCGGGATGTGCGGGTAGTGGCGACGGCCACCGGCGCGACTACGGTTGCGGGGGACACGGGAGTCTCCGGCGGGGTTGCCGTTCCCCTTCCCGAGACCGACGTGACCGGGCTGATCGCCGATTTGTCGGCGCGGCCGATGAAAGGGGCCGGGTTCGCGGCGGGGCGCGTGGCGGTAGTGGATGCGCTGGGCATCCTCGAATCCGCCACGGGCAGCGCCAGCGACTGCATGCACGTGGATGGCTCCTCGGGAGCGTGCGGCGATTCCACGCCGTCCTTCGTGGACGCCGACACGCTTTCGGGGATCGTGGACGGATCGAACACTACGTTCAGCCTGTCGAATGCGCCCAACCCGGCTGCCAGCCTGGCGGTCTATCGCAACGGAATGCTCGATAAGGCCGGCCTCGATTACACGGCCAACGGCGGCAGCATCCAATTTGTGGCAGGCGCGGCGCCGCAGCCTGGGGATACGCTGCTGGCGTCCTACCGGCTAGCCGGCGAAGGGAGCGGCGGGGCGGCGCAAACTTACCCCAGTCCGCAGGTGCTGTGCGCCGGCACGGGCGTGGCCACCACCGGGACGGCATTCGCCAGCCTGGGAAACTGCGCGATCCCGCTGGGCCTGTTGACGGCGGGCGACCGGGTGGAGATTCTGTTCGACTTGGAGCACCAGGGCAGCGGGGGGGGCTTTACCTTTAAGGTCCTGTGGGGAGGGACCGCCATCGTGCAACGCGCCGCGGCGGCAGGGGATGCCCTGGTGAGCGGGCGGGCGGAGGTGGGGATCGAAACCGCCGGCGCGCAATTGAGCCAGCAATCGTGGGGAACCGTCCTGCCGCTGGGGGCCGGCGTGGCGAACGCCGCGGACGCATGGGCCGGAGGAATCGCAATCAGCTTCCAAGGGGAACTGGCGCAGACGGGGGATACGCTGACGTTGGGAGGATATACGGTGGTCCGACTCCCGTAGGGAAGGAGGCGATTACTGGGCCGCGTTACGGGGCCCTGAATAGGCAACCGCTCTCTGCCCTTCGCGGCCCAGTGGGGAGCCGCGAAGACCAGAGAGCGGTTTGCAAACTGCGTATAATCTAGCGGTTACAGACTTAGCGGCGAGCCAGCCGGCGACGCCCAGGACGTACTGGTCCGCTCGGTTCAGGGAGAAGGGTCGCCCCTGAGCATCGGCAAGAGGTTGGGGCGGCCTTGTTATGCTGGAGGCAGTGGGATCGAAACCACCATCGCTGGCGAGGGTTTTGGTGCGCGCCACCAACTGGCTGGGCGACGCGGTGATGTCGCTGCCGGCGATCCGCGCTCTGCGGGAGGCGCTGCCCGAGGCGCACATCGCGGTGGCGGCGCGGCCCGGGCTGGCGGACCTCTACGAACGCGAAGGCGCGATCGACCGGGTGATCCCCTATCCCAAGCCGAAGGGCCTCGGCGAGAGGCTGGCTTTCGCCGCCAGTCTGCGGGCGGAGCGATTCGACGGGGCCATCCTTTTGCAGAACGCTTTCGACGCCGCGCTGATGGCCTGGATGGCGCGGATTCCGGTACGCATCGGGTACAGCCGCGACGGGCGCGGCATGCTGCTGACGCACGCCGTTCCGGTCCCGCAGCCCGGCGAGATTCCGCCCCACGAGCGATTCTATTATGTGGAGATGCTGCGCCGCGCCGGGGTGGTGGAGAACCGGCCGGAGGTTGAGGCCATCCGGCTGGACGGGATCGATAAGGCGCGCGAGGCGGGCGGGCGGCGGGCGGCGGCGATGGGCATCGCCGGCCCGGTGATGGGCATCAGCCCCGGCGCGGCTTACGGAGACGCCAAGCGCTGGCGCCCCGAGCGTTTCGCCGAGGCGGGCGGGCAACTGGCGGCCACGCTGCAAGCCTCGGTCCTGATATTCGGGTCCGCGCCCGAGCGCGAGTTGTGCGAGGCGGTGGCGGAACCGCTGCGCGCCTGGGGCGGCGCCGTCCGCAATCTGGCCGGCGAAACCACGCTCGGCGAGTTCATCGACCTGGCCGCCGCGTGCCGCCTGTTTCTGACCAACGATTCCGGCGGGATGCACATAGCCTCGGCGCTGGCCGTGCCCACGGTGGCGGTTTTCGGCGCCACGGACGACGCCGCAACCGGTCCCACCGGTCCGCTGGCGCGGGTGGTGCGGGCGCCCGCCGATTGCGCGCCTTGCCTGCTGCGCGAGTGCCCCATCGACCATCGCTGCATGACCCGCGTAAGCGCCGCGCGGGTAACCGAAGCCGCGCTTCAACTGCTGGAGGAATCCACCCCCGCGTGGACACACGAACCAAAATCCTGACGGCCGCCGCCGCGCGCCGGATCGCTCCGCCAGTCGCGATGGCGACCGGCTTTTTCGACGTCCTGCGCGCGGAGCACCTACGGGAATTGAGCGCGCTCAAGAGTAACGGCGCACTGTTGGTGGCGGTGCTGCCGCTGGCCGGAGAGCTCCTGGACCAACGCTCGCGCGCCGAATTGGTGGCCGGTTTACGCATGGTAGACTACGTGGTGGCCGCGGATCGCGGCGACGTGGACGCGCTGATCGATGCCCTCAAACCCCTCCATCTGGCGCGTCTGGAGACGGCCGACGCGCGCCGCGCACGGCAATTGACGGAACATGTCCAGCGACGGCAAAGCGGCTAGCTCCCCACGCATTCTGGTGGTCAGGCTGGGCGCCATGGGAGACATCGTCCATGCGTTGCCCGCCGTGGCCGCGCTCAAGCAGGGCTTCGCTGGCCCGCGCCTCACCTGGGCTGTGGAACCGCGCTGGTCCCCGTTGCTCGAAGGGAACCCATTTGTGGACCGCGTGGTGTGGCTGCGCCGCAAGACCGCCGGCGGACTGCTCGAAAGCTGGCGGGAATTGCGTTCCGAGGATTACGATTTCGCCGTGGATTTTCAAGGGCTGCTGAAATCCGCGCTGACGGCCGCGTGCGCCCGGCCCGAGGGCATTTTCGGCTTCGACCCTTCGCAGCTTCGGGAGCGGGCCGCCGGGTTATTTTACTCCGTCAAGACGCTGGCCACGTCGGCGCACGTGGTGGACCGGAACCTGGAGCTGGCCGCCGCCGCCGGCGCGGCCGCCATTCCACCCACGTTTCCGCTGCCGCCCGGCGCGCCCGAAGGCGAACTTCCGCCGGGCGATTTCGTACTGGCCTCTCCGCTGGCGGGTTGGCGGTCCAAGCAATGGCCGGCCGAACACTACGCCAGCCTGGCGGAACGCTTGCGGCGGGAGCTGAATCTGCCGCTGGTGGTGAATTTTCCGGCCGCCGCTCCGTTGCGGATCGAGGGCGCTTGGGCGCACGTCTCGGGACTGGCCGGGCTGATTCACGCCACGCGGCGGGCCGCGGCCGTGGTGGGGGTGGATAGCGGCCCGATGCATCTGGCGGCCGCGCTGGGACGGCACGGGGTGGCCATTTTCGGTCCCACCGATCCCGCGCGCAACGGCCCGTACGGCGGCTCGCTGCGAGTTCTCCGCGGCGCCGGCGCCGTCACGTCCTACAAACGCGGCGACGCCATCGACGACGCCATGCGCCGGATGGCGCCGGATGAAATATTCGAGGCGCTGCGAGGCGCGCTGGCCGCGCGGCGAGAGGAGCGCACAACCTGATGCCACGCTTTCCGAAGCCCTACGCCGACGCCGTGGCGCGGTTGCGCGTCCCCAGCGGGTTCCTGATCGTGGCCGTGTTTGCGTGGTTCTCGCGCCCCACCGGCGTTTCGCTATTAGTGGGAGCGCCCGTCGCCATAGCCGGCCTGGCCTTGCGCGCCTGGGCGGCCGGATGCCTGGCCAAGAACCGCGAACTGGCCACCGGCGGGCCGTACGCCTACACGCGCAACCCACTCTACATCGGCACGCTATTGGTGGCGGCGGGACTGGTGGCGGCGTCGCGCAGCGTATTGCTGGGCGCGCTGTTCGCCGCCGTGTTCACGCTGGTCTACTTGCCCGTGATCCAAAACGAGGAGCAGCACCTGCGCAGACTCTTCCCCGAATACGCCGCTTACGCCGTGCGCGTTCCGGCTCTGTGGCCACGCGCGCGGCCAGCCGCAAAAAGCCCGAATCCTTTCCGCTTCTCCTTATATCTAAGGAATCAAGAGTATCAAGCCGGTCTGGGATTTACCGCCGGGATGCTGTACTTGTTGTGGAAAGCGTTGGGTTGAGCCTGCCTGGGGATGCAGAGTCTTGGGGGATAGGCGGACCGCTGGTTAACCGGTCCGCCTGGGGCCCTCGGGCGCGCATCGTAATCCGCAAAAACCATCAAGCGATCCCTTTTGACATAGGCTACGATTTGTCTTGCCTATGTCTCTCACACACTGGAAACGGGCGCTGGCGCTGGGCTTTCTAAGCTGGCTGCTGCCCTTTGTCTTCTCGTTTCTCGTCTTCCCGTTGAAGAAGGCGAACGCACCGCTGTTCAGCACGGTGATGTACCTGGTTCTGCTGCTGGTGGCGGCCCCGCGCGTGGCCGAGGCCGCGCTGCTGGGGTTCCTGTGGCTGGCCATCAACCTGACGATGGACTATCCCATGTTCGCCTACGGCCCCATGAAAATGGCCCCGGCGCACTACTACTCCGAAATCGGAGCAGCCTACCTGCTCCTCCCGGCGTTTCTCATTCTCAGCTTCCGGACGGCCTTCAGGCGTCCGCAACCCGTATGAAAACATCTACCGCCGCCGACTATCATGAGCGCATTCTGCGCACGCTGGCGCACATCCAGGCGCACTTGGACGACGAATTGGACCTCGACCGCCTGGCCATGGTCGCCTGCTTTTCGCCATACCACTTCCACCGAGTCTTCCGCGGCCTGGTGGGCGAACCGGTACAGGAGCACGTTCGCCGCCTGCGTTTGGAACGCGCCGCATACCGTTTGAAGCTCCAGGACGAGGCAGTGACCAGCGTGGCTCTGGACGCCGGTTACGAGTCTCACGAAGCGTTCACTCGCGCCTTTCACGCTATGTTTGGAATGCCGCCTTCTCAATTCCGCGCCGCCCATCAAGGCGCGCCCGATTCGCCCTCCGGCGTCCACTATGACGACGCTTCCGGGTACCATCCGCCCGACTACGGCGCGCCGCCGCCGGTCGAGATCAAGACGCTGCCGCCGCAGCGCGTCGTCTTCCTGCGCCACACCGGGCCTTACGACCAGGTGGGCGCCACATGGGGCAAACTTTCCGCCTGGGCCGGCCCGCGCGGACTGTTCGGTCCCGCCACCAAGTTCATCGGCGTGTCGTACGACGACCCGCAGATCACGCCGCCTGAGAAGCTGCGCTACGATGCCGCCATGACCGTGAGCCGGCTGGTGCAGCCCGAGGGCGAATTCGGCGTCATGGAAATCGCCGGCGGCGAGTA
>Ga0182027_10001392_pt1 | contig 40659 bp, 38 predicted proteins | sample 712E1DmetaG_FD_121300 | JGI IMG/M metagenome (GOLD analysis project Ga0182027, IMG submission 121300) | Permafrost microbial communities from Stordalen Mire, Sweden - 712E1D metaG (Illumina Assembly) | ecosystem: Environmental > Terrestrial > Soil > Wetlands > Permafrost | place: Sweden...
GTATTCCATGCGTTGACTATAATCTTTCCGATTTTGTCCCCAGATTCCTGGCGGTGAGATTTAGCGCACCTCCAGTCGTCAACCATGGTGCACCTCCAGTCGTCAACCATGGTGCACCTCCAGTCATTGCACCTCCAGTAGTGTCCCCATCTATTATCTCAGCAATTACCCTCAAAACAAATATTTATACTTTGAGCGGCAGAACTACCGGTGTTTGGACGGATTCTTGGCATTTATTTTTGAAAAACCCGTTATTAGGTTTTGGTTTTCAGGCGGACAGATTTTTTATTGACGGCCAGCATGCACATGACTCTCTTTTGCATGCTTTAATCCAGTCCGGGATTTTAGGAACAATTCCATTTATATTGGCATTTATTTTAATTTTTTCAATTTTGGTACGGCTTTTCAATAATTCGCAAGTTAAACAGAAAGAAAGGAATTTTTTAATAATACTTTCGGCAGTTTTGGTATTTTTTGCAGCCAGAAGCATAACGGAGTCGGTGGCTTATTTTAGTGCAGATTGGCTTTTTGTGGCTCCGATAATAGTATATATACAGTGCTTGGATGGCGAGATGAAAAGGGGGCAGAACGGTTTGGTAATGAATTTTTGTGGCAATAAAATTAATTTGTTGAAAATTTCCGATGTTATAGAAAAAATAAAATATTGGATTAAGAATGAATCGCAGAAATTGCACTGGGTTGTTGTTACGGGTATGCACGGAATAGTTGAGTCAGAAAAACATCCGAGCTTTAAATATATAATAAGCAACGCAGACATGTTTGTGCCCGATGGGATTTCTTTGGTTTGGCTGGCAAAGTTGAAGGGGTTTGATATTAAAAAGCGTATTTCCGGAGCGGATTTAATGCAGGAAGTTTTAAAAATTTCATCGGAACAGGGATTTAAAAATTATTTTTACGGAGATACCGAAGAAACCTTAAAAATAATTTCTAGGAAATTTCCCGACGTAAAAACAGATTTTTATTCTCCGCCATTTAGGGAATTGACTCAAGAAGAAGACCAAAGAATTATAGAAAAAATAAATCAAACAAAACCCGATGTTTTATGGGTTGGATTGGGTTTGCCGAAGCAGGAAAAATGGATATTTGAACACAGAGAGAAGTTGAATGTCCCTGTGGTGATTGGCGTGGGCGCCGCGTTTAAGTTTTTGTCCGGAAATGTTAAACGGGCTCCAAAATGGGTTGGAGACGCAGGGTTTGAATGGTTGTGGAGATTTGTCAAAGAACCAAAAACAACTTGGAAAAGAGTTTTTTTTGATATTCCAATTTTTTTCTGGTTGGTTATTAAGGATTTTGTAAAATAAATAAACCTTGAAAAGGGGGTGTTTTTCTGTTAACTTTAATAAATATGAAAAGCGTTGAAAGCAAAATTATTGCCACAGAAAATTTGACGGGAATAAGAGAAAAAAACAAGGATAAAAAAATTGGACTGTGTTCGGGAAGTTTTGACGTGTTTCATTCAGGGCACGCCGTATTTTTTCAACAGTGTAAAGAATTAGTAGATATATTGGTAGTTGTTGTTGGTTCTGATAGTGCTATAAAAAAGCAAAAAGGTCCGGAACGTCCGATAAATTCGCAAAACAACAGGGTTTATCTGGTTGCTGGGATTGAAAATGTGGATTATGCAATTTTGGGCGACGAAGTCGAAAATATGAAGCCCGGAAAAATTGATTTTTACGATATTGCCAAAAATTTAAAGCCGGACATCTTTATTTTAAACGGCGATGATTCTGCCACTGAAGAAAAACAAAAAATGTGCGATAAACTGGGCATTAAGTTGGTTTTAGTGGAAAGGGTTGTGCCAGACTTCTTAAAAGGAGTTTCTTCAACAGGCATTATAAAACAGATTAGAGCAGATAAAACAAAATAATATGCGAGGCCAAAATAAATTTTTTAAAGCGGTTCTTATTTTAGGCGATATTTTTGTCATTTATGTCGCCCTTTTTTTGGCGCTCGCGGTTCGAAATAAAAACCTAGCTCAACACGTGAATGGGTTTTTTTATAGTTTTCTTGTCCTATATGCTTTATGGCTTATCATAATTTTTATCTTAAACCTATATGACCTGCACTTTTTTAAAAAACCGATAGATTTTTTCTTTAGTTTGGCAATTTTTTCTGTATTAGCTTTTTTGTTTGGCGTAGCATATTTTTATTTTAGGCCACAGCCGAACGTAACTCCAAAAACAATTCTTATTTTAGATGTTTTGATTTTTGATATTTTATTTGTTTTTTGGAGATATGTATTCAATTTGTTTTTGGAGGCAAAGGATATAAAAGATAAAATCGTTATAATCGGTAATAATTTAAAGCTTAATGAGATAATGCCACGAATTAACAAGAGTTATGAGGTTTTGGCTCTTTTTGATCCCGGCCACTCTGTAATTGGAGATTTTCTTCCGAAAAAACTTTTTACTTCTGATATAGAAAAATTAAAAAATATAGTTTTGCAAGAAAAAGCCAATTCCGTTTTATTGGCGGTAGACCCTTATACGAATAAAGATTTAATCAAAAAGATTTTTTCAAATTTGCCCTTAACCCTTAACTATATTGATTTTAATGATTTGTATGAATTTATAACAAAAAAAGTTTGTTTGGAAAATTTGGACGAAGCATGGTTTTTGCAAAAAATTTCTAAGCCGGAAGATAAATTTGAGCAGGTGGTAAAAAGGTTGTTTGATATTATTTTTTCTTTAGCTGGGTTGATAGTATTTATAATTTTTTTGCCTTTTGTGGCTTTTGCCATAAAAATGGAGATTGCCGGGCCAGTTTTGTATAAACAAAAAAGGTTTGGAAAAAATGGGAAAATTATTACGATTTATAAATTTGGCACAATGTTTGGAAATGAAAAAAAAGAAAATGACAAAAAATTATGGAGGTCGAACGACAAAAGCCAAATAACAAAAGTAGGCAATTTTTTAAGGAAAACCCACATTGACGAAATACCTCAGGCAATAAATATTTTAAAAGGAGAGCTTAGTTTTGTCGGGCCAAGGGCCGAATGGGTGGAGCTTGCAAAAGATTTTGAAAAAGAAATTCCTTTTTACAAGCAAAGATATTTGGTAAAGCCCGGGCTTTTTGGCTGGGCGCAGATAAACTTTCCCGCATCAAAATCGGTCAACGAGGCGAAAGAAAAATTTGAGTATGATTTGTACTATATCAAAAATTACTCTTTGTTGCTGGATATAGAAATTATTTTAAAGGCAATAAAGCTTTTTTGGTGGTAACTAGACCTGATTATGTTCTACGGCCCTTATTGCCGATTTTTGGTTTTATGATAAGATATATTAAACCTGTTGCATAATAATTAATCTACTACAAATTGAATATTTGGGCTAAAAATTGTCGAAATATCGTCGGCTTATCTATTCCATTGATAAACCTCCTCGCTTTTTACAATTTTCGCCCGCAAATTTTCAATTTTCATTAAGAAAATTATTAATTAACAGGTTTAGTAATATATCTATGAAGGTTTTTTATACCAAAAAATTGATTTTTGCCGTAGCCATTTTATTCTTTGGGATATCTTTTGGTTGCGCCAATGTTGCAAAAGCCGCCAATGTGGGCGATATAGTTAATTTTAATGTGGATAAAGGTTTTGACGCTTCCGGCAGAACGCAGATAACATCCACATTGGTGAAAGTAGGAACAAAGTTGTATTTTTACGTTGAAAAACCTTGGTGGGATCAGCAGACGCAGGCAAAACAAGCGGCAATTTTGACTGATTTGGATAACCTGTCAAGCGAGTTTGATAATAATATATATCCAACTTTAACTTCAACTTTTGGCTCTGAGTGGAATCCCGGCATAGACAAAGACCCCAGAATTACTGTTTTGCTCGAATCAATGAACAGTATGGAGGGAGGATATTTTAGGGAAGCCGACGAATACGACAAGCTCCAGCTACCCAATTCCAACATGAGAGAAATGCTTTATTTGTCTGTTGCCAACATAGACGACCCAAATGTAAAGATAATTTTGGGGCACGAATTTACCCATTTAATAACTTTTAATCAAAAAAATAAAATTTTTGGTGTTGAAGAGGATACATGGCTAAATGAGGCAAGGGCTGATTATTCTTCGACTATTTTAGGATACGACAGCACTTACAATGGCAGTAATTTACAGCAAAGGGTGAATGATTTTATAGAAAATCCTTCAGACTCCATAACCGATTGGTCCGGCACTAAATATGACTATGCCAGCGTGGATTTATTTACACATTATTTAGTCGACCATTACGGCGTAAATATTTTATCAGATTCATTAAAGTCCAAATCAGTCGGCATTGAAAGCATAAACGAAGCCCTTTTAAAAAACGGGTCCAAAGAAAATTTTGCGCAAATTTTTAATGATTGGACGATAACCTTGGCGATTAACGACTGTTCTCAGAATCCGGAATATTGTTATTCAAATCAAAATCTGAATAGTTTGAGGATAAGCCCCACTCTTATTTTTTTACCGCTTACGGGAAGCAGTTCTTTATCTACAACAAACGTCACTAAAAATTGGTCGGGCAATTGGCAGAAAATTATTGGAGGAAGCGGAGACCTAAAATTAGATTTTTCAAGCTTAACAGGACTTAATTTTCAAGTGCCATACATACTTTATGATAAAAACAATAATTATTCAGTAAAATTTTTAGAGCTTGATAATAATGAAAAAGGCGAGATTAATATCCAAAATTTTGGGACAAACTATAAGTCTTTGGTTATTGTCCCTTCTTTACAGACAAAACTTTCCGGATTTGATGTTCCAGACCTCATCTACCCGTATAGTTTTACAGTTTCAATCACCGGCGACGATTCAGATGTAAACCAGACGCTGGTGCAAAAACTTCAGGCGCAGATAGATTCTTTAAAAAAACAAATAGCAGTTATTTTAGCGCAACAACAAGGAGCGCCAGCTAATCAAAATAACAGTTGTTCTCAAATAAACAGCGATCTTTATTTTGGGACATCGGACAGCAGTGACGTAGAATGCTTGCAGGAATTCTTGAAGAATCAAGGGGCAGATATTTATCCCGAAGGTTTTGTGACCGGAAATTTTGGCAATTTGACTGAACAGGCGGTAATAAGATTTCAGGAAAAATACGCAGGCGATATTTTAACGCCACTTGGGATTTCTAAGGGAACAGGCTATGTGGGCGGAAAAACTAGGGCAAAAATAAACCAGATTTTGGGTGGCGGTTAATTTAGTATAATAATGTCAAAAAATAATTTTCAAAAAATAAAAGACAAGCTTCCCGGAGTAAAAGAGAAAGTTTTATTGAAAAATTATACTACTTATAAAATTGGCGGTCCTGCCAAGTATTTTTTTATTGCAAAAACCCTCGGCCGTAGCCCCTTAGGGCGTAGCCCAACGGGCGAGCCTGCGGACGAGGCAAAAGAAGGCTTAATGCTTGCGCTAAAATTAGCCAAGGAAAATAAGCTGCCAGTTTTTATTTTGGGCGGAGGAAGCAATCTTTTAATTTCCGACAAAGGTTTTGATGGCTTAGTAATAAAAATTGATATTCCGGACATAAAGTTTGAAGGCAGCGAGGTTTTTGTCGGGGCGGGAGCGAACTTAACAAAGCTGGCTTATTTATTAGCCAATAGCGGACTTTCCGGGTTAGAGTGGTCAGCAGGGGTTCCGGGAACTGTCGGCGGAGCAATATATGGCAATGCGCAGGCCTTTGGCACAAAAATTTCTGATGCGGTAAAAAGTGTTGAGGCGATAAATTTAAAAACTTTTAAAATAAAAAGTTTTACAAAAAAACAATGCCGGTTTTCTTTAAAAAGCAGTATTTTCAAAGAAAACAAGTATTTAGTGATTATTTCGGCTGTTTTAGAGCTCAGAAAATCATCAACGAGACCCGGCCTCGTCGATAAACAAGAAATAAAAAATAAGATTAAAGAATTTTTAAAGTATAGGAAAAACAATCATCCGATTAATTTTCCTTCTGCGGGCTCTACGTTTGTTAATCCAGAAGTAATTATAAAGAGTAAAAAATTATTAGAAAAATTTACAGAGTTAAATGAATGTAATAAAAAAGGAGTTGTTCCGGCAGGGTATTTGATTGCAAAGTGCGGATTGGCAGGCAAAAAAATTGGGAATGCTCAAATTTCCGAAAAACATGCAAATTTTATAATTAATCTTGGCGGGGCTAAAGCAGAAGATGTTTTATCTTTGATGAAGTTGGCAAAGCAAAAAGTAAAAAAAACTTTTGGAATAAATTTAGAGAGTGAGGTTCAACTAGTTGGGTTTAAGGCAACTATTTAATATTAACTGCGTATTATATTTATCATGAGAATAATAATCAAAACAAAAAGTATAGAATTAACAGAGGATCTAAAAAGTTTTATTGAAAAAAAGATTGGTTCTATAAAAAAGTTTATTGACACTTTAAAACGCGAAGATGAGATTGGCAAGACATTGGCAGAAGTTTTTGTTGAAGTTGAAAAGGAAACAGAACATCATAAAAAAGGCGATATTTTTTTAGTAAAATCTAGGATTTATTTGCCGGGAAGAGAAATAGTCTCGGTAGCAAGGGCAGACGATTTATTTAAGGCTATCATCAAGGCCAAAGATGAAATGAAAATGGAAGTTGAAAAATATAAATTTAAAAAAGTTGATAAAAATCGCAGACGGCAAAGAAAATTAAAGGGAACGGAAGCAGAAGAGCTTGAGCAATAGAAAATTTTAAAGCCACCTTCTTATTGAGGTGGTTTTTTGTTCCGATGCCGAATTGTATCGGTATCGAGAATCCTCGACGGCTCTGCCATCGGGATTGTATAATAAGAGAAGCTAATGGTAAAAAGAACTAAAAATAATAAGGTCGTCTTGGTGGCGGTGCTTAAACGTGCTCGCGATCTTGAAATTTTATTACAAGAAAGATGGTATCATGTTCCGGTTAAATCATGTCCGAAGATGAAATTCAAATATATCGCCTTTTATCAGCCGGCTTTATTTGGAGAGAGCGGGAAGTGCATAAAATATTACAGCCGGGTTTTAAATTCTAGCGTAACAATAAGAAAAGATTTATTTCCTCAGGAACCCGAGCACCCCAATGCGAACGATTATTATCTTAGAATAAATCTTGGGGAAATAAACGAGCTTGCTGATCCCATAAAAAATATAATTCCTCGCCGTGTCTGTTTTGGGTTTACTACTTTAAGGCGTTTACTGGAATCGAAAGATATTCTACAGCTTTATAGCGTGGCTCCCACCGAACAGATAATTGAAAAAGCCCTAAAACATATTGGGATTAAAACAAAAGCTCAGCACTACGTTATCAAAAATCCTAAGAAAAGGTATCGTTTAGATTTGGCGATTCTCTGCGAGAAGGGGAATATCGCCATTGAGTGCGATAATAAAAAAGCCCATTCTTCGAAAATTCAAAAAGAAAAAGATAAAGCAAAGAATATTTTTTTGCGCCGCAAAGGATGGTATGTTGTCCGTTTTACTGAGCGTAAAATAACCTTCGACTTAGATGGTTGCATTAAAAAAGTTCAATCAACAGTCAAAATGTTGGGAGGGGATATGTCGGGGTAAAAATTAGAAAAGATAAATAAACAAAAACATCCTTACAAACTGGAGTTTGTAAGGATGTTTGGGTATAATAAAGTTATGAAGAATGATAAAAATACAGCAAAAATAAAAATTAAGTCGGCAAAGCAAATGGAGCGACACCTAAAAGGTATGGCTAACCATTACCGCATTGAAATATTGCTTCTTATTGATAAAAGCGGTGGCATAACTCTTGAAGATATTATCGAGGCGCTTGATGCAAACGCAAAAACGATAGGTGAGCACACCAGAAAACTTTATCAGACCGGGTTAGTTAATAAAAAATATCGCGGCAAATTTGTGGAGCATACGTTATCTCCGTACGGCAAGATATTTGTCCGTTTTCTAAAATCTTTTCAAAACATATAGTAACCCCGCACCACTAAATAACATCCTTACAAACTGGAGTTTGTAAGGATGTTATTTAGGTGAAAGGGCAAAGAATTTTTTAAAGCTACATCACCTTTTAATTAAGATGCCTGCCGGCAGGATTTTTATATTGATAAAATATCAATTCGGATTAGTATGGAAATTAGTCCTTTAACAAAGAATCGAGGTATAAAATGGCAACAAAAGTTTCATTACTAGAGGATATTTGGATCACCATAAATACGCTTTTTATTAAATTTGAAACCGATTTTTTTCTGGATACAGCTCTTGCATTTTGGATTGCCATAGAGCTTTGGATTATTTTTCGAGAACGGGGTCAGATTAATAATTTTGAGGACAAGGGAAGCCGAAAGAGAATAGTGTCAGCAATTTTGTTTTCAATGGTTGTTTGCATATTAATGCTCCCGTATCGCATTACACCCGTGTTTCATTCTGAATATCTTGCTTCCCGAATCGGTTCGGCGCTCATCTGTATCGGAGTTTTGCTCCGCATTTGGTCGGTGATAACACTTGGAAATTATTTCCGTTCTACAGTTATGATTCAGAGGGGACATCGGTTTATCAATTCCGGTCCTTACAGGTTTGTCCGTCATCCGTCCTACACTGCTCTCTTAATTATTGTTGTTGGCGTTGGAATGGTGGCAAACAACTTATTCGCAATCATCGTCATGTTTCTGACTGCATATTGGGGCGTTGCACAACGAGTTATTGTTGAGGAATCAGTTATGGGAGAGAAATTTGGGAAAGAATATGATGGCTATCGTAAATGCGTTAAGAGGTTTATACCTCTTATATAATGAACGACTCAGATTCAATTCATTAGCACCCTTACCAGAGTGCTCTTTTTTTATGGAATCTCATTGAATAAATGCGGGTTTTCGTATAGTATTACAGAATAACCGCAAATAAAAATATGTCGATTTTATCTAAAATTTTTGGAGACCCTAACGAAAAGTTCATAAAAGGACTTCAGCCTATTGTTGTAAAAATAAATTCTTTTGAGCCGGAGTTTGAAAAATTATCTGCTGAACAATTAAAAGAGAAAACAAAAGAGTTTAAAGAAAGACTGGCGAAGGGCGAGACTCTGGAAGATATACTTCCGGAGGCTTTTGCATTGGTCCGTGAGGCTTCAAAAAGAACTTTAAACCAGCGACATTTTGATGTGCAGATGATTGGCGGAATTGTTTTGCATCAGGGTAAAATTGCTGAGATGAGGACAGGTGAAGGTAAAACCCTGTCAGCGACGCTGCCAGCCTATTTAAACGCATTAGAGGGCCGCGGGGTGCATATTGTGACAGTAAACGACTATCTGGCAAAAAGAGATATGGTTTGGATGGGGCAAGTTTATGATGCGCTTGGTTTATCTACGGGATGTATCGTAAATGAGTCGGGATATGTTTATGATGCCAATTATAAAAATGATGAAAAAGATCAGGAAAGGGATGTTATGGGAAATTTTAAAGTAATTCAAAATTATTTAAAACCGGTTTCAAGAAAAGAGGCGTATACGGCGGACATTACTTACGGAACCAACAATGAATTCGGATTTGATTATTTGCGTGACAATATGGTTTATGAGCAGAATCAGGAAGCCCAGCGCGGGTTTAGTTTTGTTATCGTTGATGAAGTTGACTCAATTTTAATTGATGAGGCAAGAGTGCCTTTGATAATTTCCGGTGAAGCCGAAGAAGCAACTGAAAAATATTATACCTTTGCAAGAGTTGTAGCGCCCTTAGAAAAAAAATTGGATTATGAGTTGGACGAAAAGATGAAGGCAGCTACTTTTACAGATCAGGGACAAAACAGGGTTGTAAAAAGTTTGGGGTTTGACCCTTGGTTAGACAACGATATTACCACAACCCATCAATTAGAGTCTGCGCTAAAAGCCAAAGTGCTGTTTTTAAAAGACAGAGATTATACTGTAAAAAATGGAGAGATTTTAATCATTGATGAATTCACAGGAAGAATTTTGCCGGGGCGCCGATGGTCTGCCGGTTTGCATCAGGCAGTGGAAGCAAAAGAGGGTGTTGTAGTTCGACCCGAATCAATAACAATGGCAACGATTACTTTCCAGAATTATTTTAGGATGTATAAAAAATTGGCAGGTATGACAGGAACAGCCATAACCTCCGCCGAAGAGTTTGATAAAGTTTATAAATTAGAGGTTGTTGGAATTCCTTCGCACAGACCCGCAATAAGGCGTGATTTTTCCGACAAAGTTTTTAAAACAGAAGTAGGAAAGTTTACCGCAGTTATAAGAGAAATTGAGGAGCTGCACAAAAAAGGCCAGCCGATTTTGGTTGGTACAAGGTCTGTTGAAAGAAATGAATATTTAGGGAAATTGTTGGAAACAAAAGGTATTCCTCACACTATTTTGAATGCCAAAAATCACGAAAGAGAAGGAGAAATTATAGCTCAAGCAGGAAAAAAGGGAGCCGTGACAATTGCCACAAATATGGCAGGTCGCGGGGTTGATATTATATTGGGAGGAAATCCGCCTATTGCGGAGATAACAGAAGAAGTAAAATCGCTTGGTGGCTTGCACGTTATGGGAACCGAAAGACACGATGCCAGGAGAATTGATAATCAGCTAAGAGGAAGATCGGGCAGGCAGGGAGACCCCGGGTCAACGCAATTTTTTGTTTCTTTAGAAGATGATTTAATGAGAATTTTTGGCGGGGACAGAATTAAGTCTTTGATGACTGCTTTAAAAATTCCCGAAGACGAGCCAATACAGGCGGGAATGATTTCTTCAGCCATTGAATCGGCTCAGGAAAAAATTGAAGGATTTAATTTTGACGCGCGTCATAATTTGTTGGAGTATGATGATGTTTTGAACAGGCACAGAGAAATTATTTATAAAAGAAGAAAAGAAATACTTAATAATTTCAAATTTCAAATTTCAAATTTCAAATTATCGCAAGAGGAAATTGAAAAGAAGAAACAAGAACTTGGTGAGGAAAATTTTAACCAGGTTGCAAAATTTGTTTCCCTTCGCGTAATTGATACGCTTTGGCAGGAACATTTGTCTTACATGGACCACATCAGGGATTCGGTGAGATTAAGGGCTTATGGCGGAAGAGATCCTTTGGTTGAATACAAAAATGAAGGCCATAAAGCATTTGGCCAGTTATTGGCAACTATTGACGCCAATATCGCAGAAAATATTTTAAAGGCCGGAATACAGGCTCAAAATAAACCAATGCCACAATCGCGAGCCGTTGAATCCGGTAAAAAAACGCCGGGCAGAAATGACCCATGTCCGTGTGGTTCGGGAAAAAAATTTAAGAAGTGCCATGGAAAATAAAATCCTGAGATTTAAATATATAAAAATATAAAGATTTAAATTGATGGTTTTTTAAATGTTTGAATATTTAAAAATTTAAATATGGCGACGATACAAAAGTTTGAAGATCTAATTTGCTGGCAGAGAGGCAGAGAACTTACGAAAGCAGTTTATAAGGCATTCAAAAATTGTTCTGATTATGGATTCCGCGACCAAATCCAGCGCGCCAGCGTTTCTGTAATTAGTAATATTGCTGAAGGGTTTGAAAGAGGGACGAAGCAGGAATTTATTAATTATCTCTACATTGCCAAGGGTCCGGCCGGCGAAGTTCGCGCACAGCTCTATGTCGCGCTGGATATAGGTTATTTAAATATTGAAACATTTAAATATTTAAATAATTTATCCGCCGAATGCTCTAGGTTGATTCAAAGTTTTACAGAAAAAGTGAAAGGCGGCTCACGACAAGGAACACAATTTAAGCGAGCCGAAAGGGTTGAAGATACATTTTTACAAGATATTCTTAAAGAAAAAAATCCAGAATTGTATAAAAATTTTTATGAAAAAAAATAAACATTGCCATGGGAAATAATAAATTATAATTAAATTCACCCAGTTAAATAATTTTACGGAGCAAAATTAGCGCGAACGCTATTTAACAGGGTAAAGAATAATATGGGAGAAACTATTAAACAAGAATTAAAACCAGATAAAAATCAAGCCAAGCAAGAAGTTAATATAATTCTTCAACAAATCTGTCAGACGGGAGCGGTTGATTTTGAGCCAAGCGCCTTTCAAGAAATTTTAAAGCTTTTGGAAGATGGCAATATAGAGCCGGAGGAGGCTGTAAGAAGGGCGAGAGAAATAGAATCTTCCAGGCAGGATTATCGTTAGATTTTAAAATATTTAGTTTAGGAAGGAAAATGGAAAATAAAAAAGGTAAAGCACAATTAAATCGTCTTTTTGTCGAACTGCATGTTCCGGATTTTAGTATTGCAGAAGACTTCTATAAGAAATTGGGTTTTGAGATTGTCTCTTATGACAAAGTTTATAATGGACTTGGATACTTCTTAATGCAACGTGGAGAAACTATTATTAATTTTTATGGTGGTAGTGACAAGGTTTACGAACAAAGTTTTTTCAAGAAATTTCCCAAAGGTACACCACGCGGTTGTGAGGTAGAACTTACAATTCCCACCGATAACATTGATGAATATTTTAAAGCAGTTAAAATGAATATCCCCGATAGTATTGTTCAAGAACTCATGAAAAAAACTGATAAAAAATCTGACACAAAAGAATTTGTCTGGCGAGATTTCCGTGTTGAAGATCCGTTCGGTTTTTACCTACGCTTTACTGAGCCGATTTTTTGGAAAGAATGTTATTGTGGGAGTAATAAAGATTATAAAAAATGTCATGGTAAACAAAATTATAATAATAGAAGCCAAGGTTAAGGAAGCTCAAGAAATTCGTAAGCTGGAAGAAAAGGTTTGGGGGGAGGATGTGGTGAATAAGTATGATATACCAATGTTTGTGAGATTTGGATATGTTTTTGTGGCGAAAGACAAAGGCAAAATAATTGGCGCAATTTGTTCATATTTTACAAAAGTTGGCGAACTTTATGTTTGTGATTGGGTGGTGGACAAAAATTATCAGGGCAAAAAAATTGGAACAGATTTGTATAAAGCGCTAATTAAAAAATCAAAACAGGTATCTTTAGTAAGTTTTATTAATTATAGAAGTGTTAAATCTTTTGAGTTGCATAAAAAACTTGGTTTTAAAATCGTGAAGAAAGTTAATGATCCTTATTGTATAAAAGAAAATAATTTAGATAAAGGAGCATGCTTTTTGGTAAAATTTAAAAAATAGAACTAATGAAAAAAATTGGGATAATAATTTTGGTTTTGGTGGTTGCTGCGTTTGGCGCCGGGATTTATTTTAAGGATGACGCTATAAATTTTTATAATAATTTTAATAAACAAGTCCAGAATTTTCAGAAGACAAATGTCGGGCAAACACTAACGCAGGCTGGAAAAGAAATATTGAGCCCGCCGCCGTTGAATATCGGCGGTCCCGCAACCCAAGTTGTTTTATTGCAAAGCCAGATTATCGCGCAGACAAATTTACAAAGGCAGGAAAATGGAAATCCCTCGACTACGCTCGGGACAGGTCTGCCGGCGTTGAAAGAAAACACAGAGCTTGACGAGGCGGCTTCGGCAAAAGCAAATGATATGTTTTTAAACCAGTATTTTGAGCATGTTTCGCCATCGGGAGTTGACCCAGGGCAGTTGGCGCAGAGTTTTGGATATGATTATATTGTTACAGGACAAAATTTAATTTTGGGAAATTTTTCGTCAGAAAAAGAAGTTGTCCAAGACTGGATGAATAGCCCTGGGCATAGAGCAAATATTTTAAATAACAGATATACAGAGATAGGAGCTTCAATTATTAAGGGAACCTATAAAGGCCAAACCGCTTGGATTGGTGTGCAGGAATTTGGACTTCCGCTTTCTACCTGTGCCCAGCCGGACAATAATTTAGAAAACGAAAGTGATTCAAATAAAACTCAATTGGATACTTTATCTTCGCAGATTACTGACAAAAAAAATCAAATTGACAGCACCAATTCAAGTTCTGCGATTTATAGTCAAATGATTGATGATTATAATCAGTTGATAGGACAATATAATTCTCTTGCAGAAACCACAAAAAATATTATTTCGCAATACAATAATCAGGTAAGCGATTTCAATAACTGCGTTGCCGGAAAATAAAAAATATGAAATACAATAAACTAGTCAGGGATAAAATCCCGGGAATAATTCAAAGCAAAGGCGGGACCTCCGCTACTCATATTGCAAACGATAAAGAATATTGGCAGAAACTAAAAGAAAAACTCCAGGAAGAAATAAAAGAATTCGTGGAATCAGAAAGCATTGAAGAAATGGCAGATATTTTAGAGATTGTTGATGCTATTATAGATTACAAAAAATTTGATAGGAAGGAATTACAAAAAATAAAGAATGAGAAAGCAAAAGAGCGCGGTAAATTTAAAGATAAAATAATTTTAGAAGAGTCGTAATATGAAAATAGCTATTGTTGCGGATACACATAATAATTGGCCAAATTTTAAGAAAGCCATTGAATGGATAAAAAAAGAAAAAATCCAGTTGATTTTGCATTGCGGCGATATCCAAAGCCAAGAGGTGATTGATGATGCCAAAAAACTATTTAAAGAACCTGCCTCTGCTAAAGCTTCGGAAGGGCAAGGTATTAAATTTGTAAAAGGAAACGCTGACTATGGTTTAGATGTACCTGATAAAATGGAATTGGAAATTGATGGAAAAAAAATTGGGTTTGTGCATTTTCCCGGAGAAGCGAAGAAAATGGCGCAATCGGGAAAGTTTGATTTGGTTTTTTATGGCCACACACACAGACCTTGGGATGAAAAAGTTCCCGCCAAAAGCCTTCCAGGCAATAGGGCGGGCAGGGGCGATTGTCATATGATAAACCCGGGCGAAATGGCAGGCCAATTTTATAAACCATCTTTTGCAGTATATGATACGTCAACAGGAAAATTAGAACTTAAAATTTTAGAAAAATTGTAAAAATAAAATTATATAAAGTGTCCGACCGGACACTTTATATAAAAATTATGGCGATAATAAAAAAGAAAACTTGGCCGGAGATTTTTGAACTTGTAAACTCTGGTAAAAAGAAGTTTGATTTAAGAATGGCCGATTTTGATATAAAAGATGGGGACACGTTAATTTTAGAAGAATGGAACCCGGAAACCAAACAATACACGGGCAGAAAAATTGAGAAAAAAGTAGGCTATGTTTTGAAATTCAAACTTGACGATTTCGGGCAGGAGAAAGAAATAAAGGAAAAAGGGCTCATCGTGATTCAGCTGTAATAACCTTAAACTCATTGACTATTTTAGCGAACAGAGCTATACTAAAAAATATTCACTCGGTTAAATTTCGTCGAAGGCGAACCAGCGAAGCTGGATTTAACTGGGCTTTTAATACTAAATGGCTCAAAAATATTATATTCTTATCGGAGTATTAATCCTAGCCGTGTTAGCTGGGGTTTTTGTATACCCAAACTATTTTAATAAAGGAGTCGATTTTTTGAATAGTAAATTATCTTGGACTCTTCCGCATTTTCCCGAAAAGCCGTTTGTTTTGGGTCTTGATTTGCAAGGAGGAGTGAGTTTAGTTTATCAGGCAGATTTGAGCCAGATTGCTGATAAGTCTTCAGCTATGTCCGGCCTCAGAGACGTAATTGAAAGAAGGGTAAATATGTTTGGAGTTTCAGAACCAGTTGTGGAAATTCAAGGTCAGGACAGATTATTGGTTGAGTTGCCGGGAGTTACAAACGTCCAGCAGGCAATACAAATGATTGGAGAAACTCCATATTTGGAATTTGATGAAGAAAGGACTGCGACCGATACTCAGCAAATTTTAGATGTTATGAAGCAAGTTCAGGCGGCGCAAACTGCAAAACAGGATATTACAAAAATACCGAATTGGCAAATGGCTTTGGAGAATCCATATTTCAAGCCTACAGATTTGACCGGAAAATATTTAACAAAAGCAACCGTTATTTTTGACCCGACAACCTATAAACCGCAAATTCAATTACAGTTTAACGATGCGGGTGCTGCAATTTTTGCAGATATTACGGGCAGAAACATTAATAAACCATTGGCAATTTATTTGGACGGAGCCTCTATTATTGATACAAACGGGGACGGAAAAATTGATGGCCAAGACAATTATGCTCCCATTGTGGATGGTAAAATTACTGGCGGGAAAGCAGTGATTACAGGAGATATGTCAGACCAGACGGCCAATTCTATTGCTTCAAGATTAAACTCCGGAGCCTTGCCGGTTAAAATTGGATCCCCAATCTCTCAGGAAACAGTGGGGCCGACGCTTGGTTCGGTATCCCTTCAAAAATCGCTTATGGCAGCCATATACGGGCTTTTAGCGGTTGTAATATTTATGGTGGTGTTTTATAGGTTTCCGGGACTTCTCGCGTCTATTGCGCTTGCAATTTATGTGGCCATAGTTTTGGCAATATTCAAATTAATTCCTGTAACCTTAACTTTAGCCGGCATCGGAGGTTTTATCCTTTCTATCGGCATGGCAGTTGACGCCAATATTTTGATGTTTGCAAGAATGAAAGAGGAAATAAAATCAGGCAAAGGATTGTCACAGGCAATTGACGAGGGATTCAGAAGGGCATGGCCGTCAATCAGAGACAGCAACTTCAACTCGTTGATTGTTTGCGCTATTTTATTTTTTGTGGCAACTTCTTTTATTAAAGGATTTGCTTTCACTTTGGCATTGGGTATTTTTGTCAGCTTATTCTCAGCAATATTTATAACAAGAATTTTCTTAATGGTTTTTATCGGCAAGTGGGCCGAAAAAGCTAGGTGGTTACTTTAGAAATTGTTAGGGCAATTTATGTAATTAATCGCTCGGTCAAAATGCTAAAATAAATTTTAACATTTTTCCCTCCCTCATAATTATAATTATATGCAAGTTAATTTCACAAAGTATTCAACATTTTATTATATTTTCTCCGGCATTCTGATTATAGCCGCGATTGTTTCTTTATCTATGTTTGGGCTAAAGTTTGGAATTGAATTTATGGGCGGAAGCAACATGGAAGTTGACTTTCAGAAGGCCACGCCGTCAAACGAAGCGATTCAGGGCGCTTTAAAGGATTTTAATTTGGGAGAGATTACGGTTCAGCCAACAGGATCAACCGGAGCTATTTTGCAGTTTAAGGGAGTTGATGAGGCGACTCACCAGCAGATATTGTCTGCATTAAATAAATTAACTCCTGTGCAAGAAAAAAGTTTTCAATATATTGGTCCGTCGATTGGACAAGAGCTAAGAAATAAAACAGAACTGGCTATTTTTCTGGCGTTGTTGGCAATCACTGTGTATATTGCTTTTGCCTTTAGAAAAGTTTCCAGACCAGTTTCTTCTTGGAAATACAGTGTCACATCTTTGGTGGCTTTGTTCCATAACGTGTTAATCCCGATAGGAGTGTTTTCAATTTTAGGGAAATTTTATAATGTTGAAATTACGATTCCGATTATTGCTGCATTGCTGACAATTTTAGGTTTTTCTGTGCACGACACGATAGTTGTTTTTGACAGGATCAGAGAAAACATTTTGAGAAGGGGAATGGGGCAATTTGAAGATACGGTTAACTGGAGTTTAACCCAGACACTGGGCAGATCAATCAGCACGGTTTTGACGGTGGAGTTTGTATTGGTTTCACTCTACTTTTTAGGGGGTGAAACACTTAAATATTTTGCATTAGCACTGATTATCGGTATAACCTCGGGAGCATATTCTTCCATATTTATTGCCAGCCCTTTGCTTGTGACATGGTATAAATTTAATTTGGAGAAAGAGTTAAAAAGTAATAAAAAAACAATTAAAGGTTAATTTTTATCGGTCCATTAAGCCTTAACCTAATTTTTAAATAATATTTATTCAAAAAGCGTGAGAAGGTTTTAAAATTAGGTGAAGTATTGACATAGTTTTATTAATATGATAAGCTATATCAATAGGCAGAAGAATTACCATATTAAGATGAAAAAGATTAATTATTCTCAAATATATCAAAAGTTTACTAAAGGTCTTAGCCCAAAAACTAAAGACATTTTTGATTGCAGATTTGGGGTAAAAACTGGAGAGCCGGAGACCTTAGAAGCCATTGGTAAAAGATTGGGTATAACCCGCGAGAGGGTGCGCCAGATAGAAGAGGCTGGTTTTAACTTTGTAAGAAAAAATAACAAGGAGGCATTGGACGCTATTTATGCAGAACTCGCCGATTATTTTAAAGAGAGGGGAGGTTTTAAAAAAGAAGAGAATATTTTAGAGGAATTAGGCGGGAAAAACCAAAAACCCTATGTTTTATTTTTCTTAACAATAGGAGATCAGTTTTCAAAAGTGGCCGAAAAAAAGGACTATCATTATTTTTGGTCAGACGTTCCTGATGCGCAGGTAAAAATCAAAGAGATACTGAATTCCTTGGTCTCGCAAATGCAGGAAATAGGAAAACCTGTCCCCGTAAAAGATTTTTATGAGAAAGTTGCTCAAGCTCAAGGGCTCTCAGAAAAAGCCACTTTGTCTTGTCTTGAAGTTTCAAAAAGAATTCAGCCGAACGGAGATGGGGTAATGGGATTAGTTGAATGGCCGGAGATAAAACCAAGAGGAGTAAAAGATAAAGCATTCTTAGTATTTAAGAAACATGGGAAACCTTTGCATTTTACAGAGGTGGCTAAACTGATAGACAAGTTTAACTATAATATGCCAAACAAGAAAACTTATCCGCAGACAGTTCATAACGAATTGATAAAAGATGCAAGGTTTGTGTTAGTAGGCCGTGGAACTTATGCGTTGTCGGAGTGGGGATATGTTCCTGGTACAATTAGAGACGTAATCATTAAAGTTTTGAAAGACAAAAACGAGCCGATGCAGAAAGACGAGGTTGTAAAACAGGTTTTAGCTCAAAGATTGGTGGCAAAAAATACCGTATTAATGAATTTGAATAATAAAGATCATTTTACCAAAGATTCAAAAGATATGTATTTTATAAAGGGTGTGCAGCAGAATTAAAAATATTGTAATAGTGATAGAAAGAGCGCGCTACTCGGCGCTCTTTTTTGTTTCAAAAAAAAGAGCGGTTGGAAATCCAACCGCTTTGCAAGATTAACTTGCAATTTGCCAATGCAGAGTCTGGCCTGCTATAAAAGGAACAATTCCGTCATACTCATCGGGTACAACCCAGTCTTTTTTGATAAGTTCAATTGTTTCCGAGTTTCTGGGAAGGCCGTAAAAGTCCGCTCCAAACTTAGAAACAAAATTTTCTAGGCGGTCGAGTTTATTGCATTCTTCAAATATTTGCGCGAGCAAGGGAAGGGCGACGGGCGCGTTAAATACTCCGGCGCAACCTTGTCTACACTCTTTATTTTCTTTCAGGTGCGGAGCGCTGTCCCCGCCATAAAAAAATTTTGGGTTTCCGCTTGTAGCCGCCATAAGCAGAACTTTTTTGTCTTCCGGCCGTTTAGCAATTGGCTTGCAAAAGTTATGAGGAGAAATAAACCCGCCGACAATATCGTCTAAAGTAAGCAACAAATGGTGCACAGTGATTGTGGCGGCAACATTTTTAAGCATAGATACAACTTGCACTGCTTTTCCTGTGGTTATATGTTCCAGCACTATTTTAAGTTTCGGGAATTCTTCTGCGATGGCCACTAAAGTCGAAAAGAATTTTTCTTCTCTGTCTAGGCAAAATACTCCCGGTTTTGGAGATTCTCCATGCAGGAGCAATAGCATATTTAGGTTTTGCATTTCTCGGAAAACAGGATAAAGCGCTCCAAAATTGGTAACTCCATTTTGAGAGTTAGTTGTTACGCCCTGAGGGTAAACTTTGCCAGCTATTACGCCAGCTCTTTTTGCCTGTGTGATCATTTTCGGAGTAGTGTAATCATTTATCTGAATAGTCATTAATGGCTCGAACTCTTTCCAGCCATCATCCCAGCAGCATTCGTATATTTCGTGGCGGTATTTTATGACATCTTCTGCCGTCAGTATTGGCGGGTTAGTGTTGGGCATAATAGTCGCCCTTTTAAATTGTCTGGCGGTAAATATAGCAACTGATTCTAAAATTTTTCCTCTGCGCAGGTGACAATGAAGATCATCACCCTTTATTAATTTAATCGTTTCAGCTTTCATCGTTTTTTCCTTTCTCAAAATTTCATGTTTTATTTATAGGTTGAAAGTTTTAATGTGCTAAATATTTATTAACATAAAAGATAAAAATATGCAAAAAAAAGCAGTTGATTGCTGGTCAACCGCAATTTCAGAAAAGCTCGTGAGCTTTTCTGATAATTTTTTTAACTCGCCATGGCCTGAGAGAAGCAACAGAGCCGATGAATGTTGACATAACTTCCAGCTTTAACAGGGGAGGCAGGTCTTTTTGCGAAAAAATGCCTCCGCCGGCATTTATCGGTTTTAAAATGTCGGCATCTTCAGCCCGGGTTAACCAGTCAACAACTAATGGCAGCAGTATAGGGCCGGACAAAGCCCCTCCTCCGAATTCGCCCAGCGGAGAAATTTCTGATCCGAACAATTTTGTGCGGTCAATCTTTACTCTCGGAAGGTCATTCCAGTGAATTGTGTTAGATATGCATACAGCGTCGCAATCGAGGCTCTGGCTGATTTCTCTGACAGCCTTTATCGGAGTCAAAATGTTGAATTTTGGCATCAGCGGCACGCCGAGAACAGAAGCTATTTTTAACTTGGTTTTTGTTTCATTTACGACACAATCTAAATCTAATCCTACGTTTGAACATGATTCGTTCATCTGTAAGCCAACTTTTGCGTTAAACTCGGGCAAATAAAATGCAAACATTTTTACAAATTCTTCAAATTCATCAATTCTTTCTTTCGGTGTTTTGCCGACCGACATAAAAGACAAAAAGAATGGTTTGTTTCTCTTTTGCCATCTGCCGTCTTCGAACAAGGCTTTAGCTCCAGGTCCGGAAAGGCCGACAGCGTTTAACATACAACCTTCCCGAAACATTTTTAAGGAGAGAGCTATTTTACCATATCGGAAGTTAGGCAAAATACATCTCGGCATAAATTCCTTCGGCGTTACGCCGTCTTCTTTCATCGGCATATTCCCTTTATTTGCTTGCAGAGTTGTGGTCTTTGCCACGAAAGTGGAGTTTTTAAAATTTGGTCCTAATGGCCCCATAAGTCTTTGGTGTAAATATTTTTCACCAAAGAATCCTCGCGCACCTGCAGCACAAAATATTGGTTCAAACTCAATTCCACGTAGTTTCATATTTTTCCTTATAGGTTTTTAGTATATCAACGTGCTAAATCTTTATTACCACAAAGACGTCAATTAGTAAAGGTTTTTATCATATTGCTCCGTTAGGGGTTTGCAATAAAGTAACATTACGACGAAAGTCTAGCTGGGCCTTCGCCGCTTTGGTTTTTGGAATTAATCCGCGGAATTTTTATATTTTTCTTTACCTTAGCAAACTTCTAACGGGGTTGCTTGCAAGTTTTTATTGGGATATAATTAAATAAAATTAGAATCTTGTATCTAGAAGCTCGAATCTAGAATAGAATATAGAATACAGAATAAAGCATTCAATATTCCGAATTCTATTCAAGCTACGAGATACAAAATTCAAGATTCGAGATAAAATGGATGTTTTTACAATAGGACTAATAGTTTTATCCGTGTCGGCAGTGATTTTTTATATTGTTCTTTTTTCGTTTATTTTTTATTGGCATTTAGTAAAAGTTTCCTTTATTGTTGTGCCGGCGATTTTTGCTTTTGAATTTTTTGTAATGGGGTTTCTGGCTGTTTCAATAGTGTCTATTATTATTAATTATCTGCCGATTTTAGTAAGGGCCGCGGGGCTCTAACATGATTATGAAAAAATCTGCAAATTCATTTCGGTGGATACTTTTACTTTTGACTCTTTTATTCCCTCCTTATTTATTTTGGTGGGTGTTTGTGCCTTTAGTCGTTTTATTAATTCCCGATGCATTTTGGTGGGAATGGGTTAAGAAAATTGTTTGGGATCCTTTTTGGTGGGTGATTTGTTTTCTGATTATTTTATGGATCCCCTTTTTAAGAGTATGGTGGTGGGTATTTCTGCCTTTAATGCTCATGTTACAACTAAAAACACTTTATCTTTGGTGGCTTAACTGGGATTTTGATTATGCCACTAAACAAAAGTGGGTATTTTTGGAAGTGATTCCTCCGAAAGAAGTTTTAATCCCCATTAAAGCAATGGAAGATATGTTTTCGGCTATTTGGCCCCTTATGGACGTGGGCAATTTCCGTGAATTATGGTGTGACGGTGAATTAGCGAATGGTCCTTATTGGTGCTCTTGGGAAATAGCTAGCATTGAAGGAAAAATACATTTTTATATGAGGATTCTGCAACAGCACCGTTCAAGTATCGAGTCCGCGCTTTACGGCCATTATCCCGATATTGAAATTCGTGAGGCTCAAGACTATGTAAAATTAGTTCCGCCGACTGTTCCCAATGAAGAATGGGACATGTATGGAGAGGATTGGGATTTAGGCAGGGAGCCTGCTTATCCCATTAGAACATACGAGAAATTTTTTGAACCTCAGGGCGAGAGAATTGCTGCCGAAGAAAAGAGAATAGACCCTATAATTTCTTTGTTGGAAGCCATGTCTAAATTAGGACCCGGAGAGCACTATTGGATGCAGTTTACTACGGTTCCTGTTCCTGACCACGACGAACCGGAGTGGAGAAAAGACGGTATGAAAATAATTAATGCGCTATCGAACCGTCCCGAGAAAAAAGAATCAACGTTAATGGAAGATTTAGGCAATGTAGCAAGAGAGCTTTTTATGGGTCCGCAAAAGGAGGGGGACGGCGAATCGGCATCATATAGTTGGGTTTCGCAACAGAAAGAGGAAAGTGGCGAAAGAGAGATGGTTTTGACTCCCGGTGAAAGAGAAATTATAACTGAAGTTGAAAATAAAATGAAAAAATCTGTTTTCAGGACAAACATAAGAGGAGTTTATGTGGCTAAAAGAGAAAATTGGAAAGCACCTCACAGAGTCATATCGCGTACATATATGGGTCATTTTATGACGCAGAATATGAATTATCTTCGATTTCAGGGCAAAACAAGGCCGAGAGTTCACTATTTTATGCGTAATCGCAGAGTTTTTTTAAGAGCCAGGAAAATGTTCAGAATGACTGTTTTAAGATTTCCGCCGATGTATCCAGATAGACGCGGGCTGTGCCCAATTTTAAGCGCAGAAGAGATGGCGACTTTATATCACTTCCCGTTGAGGGTTTCAGGCATGGTTGCCCCGACTATGGTAAAGATAGAATCAAAGAGAGCCGGTCCGCCAGCTGATTTGCCAGTAGAATAATTTAAAATGATAAATTCAGAAACAATTTTTAAATTTAAAATTTTAAATTGTTTTAAAATTTGGATTTTTAAATTTTAAATTATGGATAAAGATGAAATAAATTTTTTTGGGTTGACTACCTTCAGGAATGCCAGAAAAAAATTTGGCATAAAAACCGACGACAGACGGAGGCATTTTTATTGCATAGGAAAAACTGGAATGGGGAAGTCCAATTTGATGGAAAATATGGCTATACAGGACATTCAGGCTGGTCGTGGAGTTGCTTATGTTGATCCGCACGGAGAAGGGGCTGAAAAATTGTTGAATTTTATTCCCGCAAAGAGAGTTAATGATATTATATTTTTTAATCCAGCCGATCTGGATTATCCGATTGCTTTTAATGTAATGGAAAAGGTTGAATTTAGATTTAGACATTTGGTGGCTGGCGGATTAATGGGGGTTTTTAAAAAAGTTTGGCCGGATGTTTGGTCGGCCAGAATGGAATATATTTTGAATAATACCATATTAGCATTATTGGAATATCCGGATTCGACATTGCTGGGAGTGAACAGGATGCTAGCTGATCCTGAATACAGAGAAAAAGTTATTTCAAAAGTTGAAGATCCGATCGTAAAGTCTTTTTGGGTGACAGAATACGCAAGATATACTCAGCGCTATGAAATTGAAGCTACCGCCGCCATACAAAATAAAGTAGGTCAATTTATATCTAATCCCTTGATAAGAAATATTATCGGCCAGACGAAATCTACAATAGACATGCGTGACATAATGGACAAAGAAAAAATATTTATTATGGATTTGTCAAAAGGAAGGATCGGAGAAGATAATTCAAGACTACTGGGAGCATTATTAATCACAAAATTACAATTGGCAGCTATGTCCAGAGTTGATATGCCGGAAGAAAACAGGAAAGATTTTTATCTTTACGTTGATGAGTTCCAAAATTTTGCCACAGAATCCTTCGCTAATATTTTGTCTGAAGCAAGAAAGTATAGACTAAATATTACTTTAGGACACCAATATATTACGCAGATGGAAGAAGAAGTAAGAGACGCAGTTTTTGGGAACGTGGGGACATTGGCTGTTTTTAGGGTTGGAGCCGAAGACGCAGAATTTTTAGAAAGAGAATTTTCTCCGCAATTTACCGCCGAAGATTTAGTCAATCTGCCCAAATACAATATTTATTTAAAATTAATGATTAACGGGGTGTCAGGCGCGCCATTTTCAGCAGAAACGCTTCCTCCACCTTTACCTACGGAAATTTCTAACAGAGAAAAAATCATCAAAGCGTCCAGAGAAAGGTATGGCGTTAAAAGAGAAATAGTTGACGAAAAAATTTCTCGCTGGTCGGGATTTGGTCCGGAGGAGGTGAATTCAAGAACTTCTCTGGCTAAAGGCGCTGGCTCATGGAATGTCGAAAACGACAGGGATAAATCTAGAAAGGTTCCAGAGGCGAATCGGTTGTCCCAGAGAGATTTAAATCCACAAAGAAGTAGTCTATCGCAAAATATCAGGCAGGGGCGACCAGGAGAAACGGTTCTTTATGATGCAGTTTGTTCTAATTGCGGCAAACCAACAAAAGTTATTTTTCCGCCAGAAAAAGGAAGGGCGGTTTATTGTAAATCTTGTTTAAAAAAGATTCAGTCGACCAGATCCGCTCCTCCAAGCGTGGTGATTTCTAGCGAAGATAGACAATTTAATCAACTAGAGCCAGATAGGCAAGATAATGAAAATATTGGAATAAAGAATATTTCTTTTCATAATCCTAGGAATAAAACAAACCAGCAAAAGAAAACTTTAAAAAGGAAAGAAGTTAATTTAGCAGAACTGCGCCAGGCGTTAGAGGCGTCCCTTGATAAAAAAGATTTGTCTCCTGCCCAAAGAGGAGAAGCCGGATCAGATCAAGAGGTGGGGGAAGAATTTTCTCCTGCAGGGACTCATAGTCAATTAAAAGACGAACTTAAAAGTAAAATAGAAGGAGAAAAAATGAAGGACAGGGTAACGGAAAATAAAAAATTATCCGGCGCAAGATATTCGAGTGAAGATTTTTTGTTTAACAAGGTTAAAGAAGTCAATCCAAGTCCTCGGGTTAAAAACGAAGAGAATGGGTCCGGTGAGTCAGGAAAAGATAATCCTCTGGCTCCGACCGAGGGAATTTCTGTTGGTGAAGATGAGATAGGAGAGGTAGAACCTCCGGAAAAAGAGTTGCAAGATAGAATAGAACAAGAAAAAGAATCAGATGAGTTTGCGCGAGAAGAAAACCCAGAAGAACTTAGTGGGCACTCCGAACCTGATGATAAAAAGAAGGTGATAAAACCGGGAGAAACTATAAAACTTTAATTTTTATCTGGCAACGATATTTTGTTTTGTCCGGTTTAAAATATATATAATATAAAAAAGGTTTCGCCGTTTATATAATTATGAAAACACTTAGAGATTTTAATTTGAATAGTAAAAAAGTTTTGGTAAGGTGCGATTTTAATGTTCCCATAGATAAAAAAGGTAATATTTTAGATGATTTTAGAATCAGGCAAACTTTGCCGACGATTAAATATTTGGTTGAGAATAAGGCAAGGGTGATTCTGATGAGCCACTTAGGTGAGCCACACGGCGAAGTTGTTCCCGAGTTGAAATTAGACAAAGTTGGCGAAAAATTGGCAGAATATTTTAAGTTTCCAATTGAGAAAGAAAATGATTGCGTTGGGCCGGCCGTAGAAATGGAGGTAAATAAACTAAGCGCCGGGCGCATTTTTTTATTAGAAAATTTAAGATTTCATAAAGAAGAAACGGATAACGACTTAAATTTTGCAAAAAAACTTTCTTATTTAGGAGATATTTATGTGAATGATGCTTTTGGAGTTTGCCACAGGAATAACGCTTCTATCACCGGTATACCTCAATTTTTGCCAAGCTGCGCCGGATTATTATTGGAAAAAGAAATTACGATCTTGGGAGAAATTATGAAAAATCCTGAAAAACCAATGGTGGCTGTCATCGGTGGAACAAAAGTAGAGACAAAATCAAAGTTTATCGACAATATTTCGGAAGTGGCTGATTTTATAATAATAAGCGGGCTGATAGCAAAAGAAGTTGCAGAAAAGAATATTAAATTTAAACACCCGGAAAAAATGATAGTTCCTGCAGGACAGTTTGACGCCTTGGATATTGACGACGAATCTATAAAGATATTTCAGGAAAAAATAATGCAGGCGAAAACAGTTTTATGGAATGGACCATTTGGAAAGTTTGAGGTAGAAAAATACGCAAAAGGAACTTTGGCAATTGCTGCGGCAATTGTTGCGAGCAAGGCATTTTCTGTTGTCGGTGGCGGCGAGACGGTTGAGTTTTTAAATAAAAAAGGTATGATTGATAAGTTCAGCCACGTGTCAACTGGGGGAGGAGCCATGCTTAGTTTTTTGGCCGGCGAGAATTTGCCGGGCATAGAAGCGTTGAAGTAGAAAATAAAAAAAGAAAATAAATTTATGGTACAAAAAATAAAAAATATTGAAAAAGCGGCGGAAAGGATTAAAAAGGCTGTTCAAAATAAAGAGCGAATTATTTTGTATGGAGATTCAGATTTGGACGGAATATCGTCAGTTGTTATTTTAGAAGAGGCAATCAAGAATTTAGGAGGACGTATTGATTGCGCCTTTTTTCCAGACAGAGAGAATGACGGCTATGGGATAAACTTGAAAGCTTTAGATATATTGAAAAATAAAGCGCCCGCTCTTTTGATAACATTAGATCTCGGTATAGGTAATTTAAAAGAGATCGATACAGCAAACAAAATAGGTTTTGAAGTTGTAGTAATTGATCACCACGAACCTTTAAACCGGGTGCCTAACGCTTCAATTATTGTTGACCCAAAACAAAAAGACGATAGTTATCCGTTTAAAGGATTGGCTGATGTGGGTGTTGCTTTTAATCTTTGTATGGAAATCCTGTCTGATAAAGTCTCTCAAAATTTGAAAAACAGCTTTTTAGAGTTGGCCGCCTTGGGTACTATTGCCGACATGGTTCCGCAAGTTGAGCAGAATCAAGAAATTATCGAGCAAGGTTTAAGGTCTTTAAAAAATACCTTTCGTCCCGCGCTAAGGGCGTTTTTAGATATTTTAGGAGACGGAAAAGTATTCGAGGAATCTTTGCCGAAAATTATTTCTGCCTTAAATTCTGCAGAAAGCATAAATTTTGAAAACGAATCATATTTTCTCTTGACCTGTTCTGACAAGAAAAAATGCAAAGAAATAGTCCAAAAGCTTTTAGATCAAAATAAATATAAGCAGATACAGGTTAAAAATATTATACAAGAAGTGGAGAGAAGAATTTCGCAGAATTCAGACGAAGCAGTTATTTTTGAGGGCGATCCTTCTTGGAAGTTAACTTTGGCGGGTTCTGTGGCGTCAACAATTTGTAATAAATATGATAAGCCGACTTTCATTTTTAAAAAAATGAACGGGGAATCTTGCGGTTCAGTCAGGAATCCCAAAGGCACAAATTCTGTAGAAGCGATGAAGTCTTGTGATAGTTTTTTGATGACCTACGGCGGTCATGCCCTTGCCTCAGGATTTCGTGTAAAAAACGAACATTTGGACGAATTTAAAGATTGTTTGAATAAATTTTTCAAAAAATAACATGAATGTTGAAGTTGAAATAAAAATAAAAGTAGATGATATAAAGGAAATTAGGAAGAAAGTTTCATCTCAGGGAAAATTGATAAAATCGATAAGACAAGTTGATGACTATTATGTTCCCTGTCATAGGGATTTTTTTAATCAAAAACCTCAACCATTCGAGTGGTTGAGGATAAGAACCAATCCTGACAAAATAATTTTTGAATATGATAAATCCATAAATAAAAAGGCAGATGGCGAACAGGAGTATGCCGAGGAATATGAAACAGAAATTTCTAACCCGGAAGAATTTAGGAAAATATTGAATTTTTTAGATTTTAAAAAAGTTGTAACAGTTGATAAAAAAAGAGAATATTGGATGTGCGATAATATAGAGGTTGCTTTAGACGATATAAAGGGATTAGGTTTTTTTGTGGAGGCGGAAGCAAAGGTAGACTTTAAAAATACTGCCGAAGCAAAAATAGCCTGTATAAAATTTTTTAAAAAAATTGGCATAAAAGATGCCGGTAAAAATCAAATTAAAAAAGGCTATCCTGTTCTTGTTTTAGAAAATAAATAAAAAAGATATGGATGGGCAAAAGAGAGAAAATATAAAAATTGGTTCTAAGGTGGATATTGTGCTTAAAAAAGATCAGCCGACAGGAAGACTTACCCGTGGGGTAGTGGCGGATATTTTAACGAGCGATAGTTTTCATCCGCGCGGGATTAAAGTGCGATTGGAAGATGAGCAAGTCGGCAGAGTAAAAAATATACTGCCAGTGTTTCCAAAAATCAATGGCATAGAATATCAAGAAGGTTTAACATAGTTAATATAAATTTTCATGAAAAAAATTATAATTTATACTGACGGAGGCTCAAGGGGAAATCCCGGCAAAGCAGCAATTGGCGTTGTTTTTTGTAATGAAAAAGAACAGGTTATAAAGAAATATGGAGAGTATCTGGGAGATAATCTAACAAATAACGATGCCGAATACCGGGCAATAATATTTGCATTAAAAAAATTTAAGGCGATTTTCGGAAAAGCTATTGCAGATATCTCAGATGTTGAGATAAAGGCTGATTCAGAATTAGTTGTGAAGCAATTAAACGGAGACTACAGGTTGCAAGATCCAAAAATACAACAGTTTTTTATAGAGATTTGGAATTTAAAGTTTGATTTTAAATCTGTAAAATTTAAACACATCCCGCGCGAGAAAAACAAAGAAGCCGACAGATTGGTAAATGAAGTTCTTGATGCGGATTCAAAAGCTAACCCTTTATTCTAAAATTATGATAAAATAAGGCAATAATCCCAATCTTTCAATTTTTGCCAGGTTGGCCAGATTAAATAATTACGTAGCCGTTATTTAATCGGTTAAAGGTCTGAAATAATTAATAGTCCAAATTTTAAATGAAAAAAATATTAGTTGTAGAAGACGATAAGGTCTTATTAAATTTGATACGCGATGCACTTACCGCCGAAGGATTCGAGGTTTTAGGGGCATCAAACGGTCAAGAAGGGTTAAACCTAGCCTTAAAATCACACCCGGATTTAATTTTGGCGGACATAATAATGCCGATTATGAACGGCATAGAGATGACTGCAAAATTAAGGGAGGATAAATGGGGGAAGAATGTAGATATAATTGTTTTAACTAACTTAAATAATGAAAAAAGCGTGGCAGATTTTTTGGAAAAGGGTGCATACGACTATCTGGTTAAATCTGATTGGTCGATTGAAGCAATAGTTAAAAAGGTAAAAGAGAGATTAGATGCAAAACCTCGATAAAAGGTCGTAATAATAACAAATAGAAAAATAAAACTGGTCGATTAGCAATTTTTTTGTAAACTAACCCTGTTTTCTATATTTTAAAAGTTTGAATGCAGGTGTAGTAAAAAATCGTTAACGAACGGTTATTATATGGAAGAAAAAAGCCAATATATGTCTTTAATATCGGAAATAATTGCCAAACAAGCAGTTATTTTGGGCCCCGACATTGCTATTTTAAAGGCGCGCAATGTTTTGGGATTAATGATTGATGAAAACGGAAAGGTAACTGATATAAAGGGCAATCCCCCTAATGCCGTAGAGCAGTTGGTAGACGAATACGTTCAATTATCCGGGCAGATTGTAAAAAGCGCCTTGACCTCTATATTTACAAAATATCCGGATATTAAAAAAGTCGAATAATCATTTATCGCCAAAAAGAGTATTTAATCTTCATAAAGATTTTAATATGATTTATTTATCTATGATTAGAGATCTAATTTTAGGAATCGGCTGGCCAGTTTTAATTATCGGAAGCATTTATCTCTTCGCAAAAGGAAGAAGCGTTTACCGACTAGTTAAAGGATCGTTAATCGGCAAACTGACGAAGGTTTTAGTTTTAACAATCTTGGTGGAAATGTATAGTTTAGGCATAGTTACTACGGTGCTTATGCTTGTCTACCAGGGCGGTATTTATTTGGGTTTATTAGTTTTTCTGGTTTGGTTTATCGTCTTTATTTTAACTCTAAAAGTTTTGGGAGATGCCAGGAAAGAAGTCGAAAAACTAACTGCTAAGCCCTAAATAGATATATAGAATTAAGCCATTTTATCGGTGGCCCCAGCAAATTTAATTACAATTTTACTTTTTATAGTAACCGTTTTAATCGGTGTTTTTTCGTATTTAAGAAGCAGAAAATTTAGGATTGATTTGGAGAAGAGAGAGGAGGACACGAAGCGCAGGATGTACGAGCTTTCCATTTTAAAAGAGCTGGGAGACAGAATGGGTTATTCTCTCAACGTCCAAAATATAATAGATATTATTACCGGCTCTTTGCACCAGTTTATTGAATACAGCGTTGTTTCTTATATGTTTTTAGAGCCAGAAAAGATTATTTTTAAAGTTCATTTAGAAAAGTCATTATCTCAAGAATTTATCAACGATATTAAAAACAGAATGACGAATTCATTGTCTGCCCTTTTAAACAAGGATTTTAGTAAAACACACATTGAAGAAATTTTATCGGGCACCCTTTTAGTGGAAGATATTAAAGAACCGGTGCGTTCTTTCTTTAATATTCCCTTGGTTATTGCTGGCAAGGTTGTGGGAGTTTTAACCATTGCAGACACTAAAGTCGGTCTTTATCAGGAAGAGGAAATGACTATTTTGTATAAAATTACCCAGCAAGCTTCTCAGGCGGTAACCAGATTGCAAGAAGTTGTAGAAATAGAACAAGCCAAATTGAATGCGATGGTTGCCAGCATGACAGAAGGGGTGGTTATGACCGATCCAGAATACAGAATACTCGTGGTTAACCCCGCCGCTAAAAAGGCCATTGGCGTTGAATCAGAAAAAGACATTTCAATATTTGATTTTATAGATAAGTTGAGCGGCAAGTTTGATTTTAGGGGAAGAATTGAAGAAAGCGTCAAGTTGGATAAAGTTTTTGTCTCCGAAGAGATTTCATTAGAAGACAGATTCTATCAAATTATTGTTTCGCCGGTTAAAAATAAAATTGGTTCGCAAAATAATGTTTTAGGATGCGTTGCGATTTTTCGAGACATAACCGAAGCGAAAGAAGTTGAAAAAATGAAAGAAGATTTTACTTCTATGATTGTTCATGAATTGCGCACTCCGTTAGACGGGGTAAAAAAGACGATTGACGCAATAAGAAAATATAAAATTAAAAAAGCCAAACAGCCGGAATATTTTCAGATGATATACCATAGCTCTTCTGATATGCTTGAGTTGATTAATAATCTTTTAGATGTTGCCAAAATAGAAGCCGGAAAATTCCAAATATTTAAAAAACCATTAAGTATGAAAGAAATGATAGAGGGCCGCGTGCCATTTTTTCAAACCGCCGCTAAGGATGCGAAGGTTAAAATTATCAGCGAGGTTTTAAATAATGTGCCCGAAAAAGTTGATTTTGATCAAAATACAATTTCTCAAGTTTTAAATAATCTACTTTCTAATGCAGTTAAATTCAGCAACGAGGGAGGGAAAATTGTTATTCAGGCTATGCTTCACAAAAAGGGTCAGGATATAAAAACCGAGGCAAAAGAATTAAAATCGTCATGGTTTTTAAATAATAGTAAGGTTGATTTTAAGGAAATCCCCGATTCATTGCTTGTTGCGGTTACAGATAATGGAGTAGGTATTTCTTCTGCAGATATGAGCCAGCTTTTTATTAAATTTTCTCAATTAAAAAATATGTTTACACAGACAGGAGGAACAGGTTTGGGGTTGGCTATAGTTAAAAGTATAGTTGAGTCCCATGGCGGAATAGTAGGTGTTGAATCTATAAAGGGAGAAGGGAGCACCTTTTACTTTACTATTCCAATAAGCCAGTCAGGCGCAACGGTCATTTTAAAGAGTGGCACAATAAATTCCGCCAAATAGACGCCGAAAAATATTTAAATATTTTAGAAACAAAAAAATCGATTTTAAAATCGATTTTTTTGTTGTCTCAGCAAGACTATAAGCCGAATTCTGTCCGGGGCGGTTAAAAAATTATTCCTACTGCAATTTAATATTTTTTTCCAATGATTCGTCGGACTTCGTAAAATTATTTTCAACGTAATTTATTACGTTTCAAACAATTTTATTCGCCCTCCTCGCCTTGATAAAAAATATTTAAATTTAGCTACGAAATAATTTTTTAACCGCCCCTGTGTGATCATCTGTCTTGGCCAAAAATTGCTTTTTGGCTCTGGCGAACTACTTTTTACAGAATCTCAAGATGTGTTTAACCTGATTTTCTGCTTTGTTCTTGCACCCAATAAGGATTTAGCCGTTTCATTTCAATCTTTCGATTGAAGTCGCCCCAATCATCTTGCGACGATGGGCGCCTTGCCCTTTCGAGCTCAGCGTTTCTGTTCGCACCTCTGTCTTACGACCGATGGCCGTTAGCCACTATATTTTTAGAGTTGCTTTCGCAACAATTGGTGTTCGGACTTTCCTCCCACGCCTAAAGCTTTCGCATTATGGCGGGGCAATCACTCATCTTGCTGAGACACCTTAATACTAACCAACCTACACGTCATTGTCAAGCTCTTTAAAAAAACCTCAAAAAGGGTTATTATACGATTAATTAACAGGAAAAAATTTGAATCGAAATTTTCTTAATTCTCAGACAAAATCAATAAGTTCTGCTTCTTTAATTTTAGCGATTTCTTATTTAATCAGCGCGCTTTTGGGATTAATAAGAGACCGTCTTTTGGCGGGAACTTTTGGCGCCGGCAATGAGCTGGATGTTTATTATACGGCTTTTACTGTGCCGGATTTTATTGCTTTAATTTTAATTTTTGGCGCTATAGCGGCGGCGGTAATTCCCATATTTAGTTCTTATTTGATAAAAGATAAAGAAGAAGCGTGGAACTATGTATCGCGGCTTTTTAATGTATTTTTAGGATTTTTAATTGTTGTCTGTATAATTTTAATAATTCTTACTCCGGTGATTATCTCTGTCATAGCTCCGGGGTTTTCCGGTCACAAAAAAGATTTGGCGGTTATGCTGATGCGCATTATGTTCTTGAGTCCGATTATTTTAGGAGCCTCAAACATGATAAGCGGAATTTTGCAGGTTTTTCACAGATTTCTGGTGACTGCTTTAGCTCCTTTGCTGTATAACTTTGGCATAATAATCGGAATTTTATTTTTTGTGCCTAAATTTGGATTATCAGGACTTGCGTGGGGAGTGGTTCTGGGAGGAATTCTACACCTGGCAATCCAACTGCCGGCATTATTTTTTTCTGGTTTTAGATATAGGGCAAGTTTTGATTATAAGGACCCGGGAGTTATAAAAACAATAAAACTTATGGTGCCAAGGTCGTTAGGTTTGGGCGCCGGACAATTAAATACAATAGCCACCACAGCTATTGCATCTACCTTAATATCTGGCTCTATCGCAGTTTTCAATCTGGCTAATAATTTGTCGTCAATTTTTGTCAACGCAATTGCGGTTTCTGTTTCTACGGCTTCTTTTCCTTCAATGTCTATGGCCTTTTTGAAAGAGGAGAACGGAGAGTTTTTAAGAAAATTTTCCAGCATATTTAGGCAGATAATTTTTTTGGTAGTTCCGGTGAGCTTGCTTGTTTTACTTTTGAGGGCGCAGATAGTCAGAGTAATTTTAGGAGTCGGTAAGTTTGGTTGGTTAGATACAAAATTAACAACCGCCTGCCTTGGCATTTTAGCTTTCAATTTAATTGCCCAAGCCTTAATTTTATTTCTATCAAAAACATTTTATGCCGCCCACAACACAAAAATTCCGGCGATAATCAGCGGAGTAACTGTTGCCTTTAATATTTTGCTCAGCTTATCGCTTGTGTGGCTTGTAAGATTTTCAGCCGGGTTTAATATATTTTTGCAGAATCTTTTGAGATTAGGCGGAGTTGCGAACATCGGAGTTATTGCTTTATCTTTGGCATACACAATAACAGCTATTTTGGAAAGCTCTTTGCTTTTGTATATGTTTTACAAAAAATTTCCGAAATTGCACGTAAAAGAAATTCATGATTCTCTATACAAAATTTTAATCGCCAGCTTAATAATGGTTGTTTTAACTTTTGTAGTAAGACAGTTTTTAGGCTCTGTTGTAAGCCTGCAAACCTTCTGGGGCATATTTTTACAGTTAATTATGTCTGGTTCCGTTGGCATCGCAACATATGCCGTAATTACTCATTTACTAAAATCTCCGGAAAGCAAAATTATCGTCGATTCATTATTAAAGAAATTTTTATATCCCGTTAAGTAGCCTAATGTTTATGAAGAATAAGCCGATATATAAAAATTATTTTGCAAGGGATTTCCCTCTAGCTTTAATAGAAATTTGGTGGAGAGGCGAAGTTGCAAATCCCAAAATTTGGACAGATAAAAAGCAACCTCATTTGCCATATATTGTTTTTGAAAATTTAGGTCCTGTCACAAACGGATTTTATGACCCTGAAGGTATAAAGTGGATAGAGCAGGTTCTTGTAGATAAAATAAAAGAAATCGGAAGTTATGACTTTGCCGTAATCCCGTTTCAAAAAGAGCTTAAAAAACTTGAACCTGTTTTTAAGAAAGAGCCAATTCTTAACAAAAAAGCCCTTCTTACTTATTTAAAAAACTTGGAAGCCATTTGGCCGTGGTTTGAAGCAGTTTGGTGGGACTGGATGACGCCTGAGTTGTTCGAAAAGTATAAGGCATTTCTTATAAAACCCCTTAATAGTCTTACAAAACTTAGAGCCGAGTATGAATATTTTGTTCCAGGGTCAGAGGCGACAATTCGTAAGTCATTAGAAAAAATTTATCCGGAGCTTGGCGACTTGATCGCTTTATTAAGAATAGAAGAAATTAAAGAAGATAATCCACCCGAAATAAAAATTTTGAAGGAAAGGGCTTTAGGATATTTTTTTACAGATAACCATCTTTTTGTGGGAAAAGACAAGAATTTTATAGAGAAAAAATTTAATATAAAATTGGAGAGAATACTTAAAGATGATAATGTTAAGGAGTTTAAAGGTCAAGTTGCATTTAAGGGCAAGGTAAAAGGATTGGTAAAAATTGTATATGGCGCCCGTCAAATAGATAAAGTTAAAGACGGCGATATAATTGTCTCGCCAATGACTTTGCCTGATATTTTGCCGGCAATGAAAAAAGCTGCTGCGTTTATTACGGACGAAGGGGGAATTGTTTGCCACGCGGCCATTATCGCCAGAGAGATGAAAAAACCGTGCATTGTAGGCACCAAAATTGCCACACAGGTTTTAAAAGATGGCGATTTGGTTGAGGTGGATGCGAATAAGGGAATTGTTAAAATATTAAAATAGAATGGAAAAACAAAAAACAAAATGGCAGTTGATTTGGTCTAGGCAATATACTCCTTTTATCGCCAAGACCTATTTTGTGATATATCAGAACGATAATCCTATGTGGATTAAGTGCCCCAATAAACTCTATTTACCAGAGGGAGGCTTAAATAGCTATTATGTGGAAGTTGGAGAATTAAAAAAAATATGTGAAAAATTTGAAAAATATGTACTTAGTCATAGTTTGAGCTTATTCGTCAAAAGGTATGAAGAAACATTTAAAAAATGGCTGGCTTGGGGAATAAAATTAAATAAAAAAGATTTCTCTAAGCTTTCAAACGATCAATTCGCCAAATTATTAATAGAAGTTTCTGTAGAGTTCACGCGTTCGTGTGAATGGCAGTTTCTTTCTTTTGTTGCCCTTGAGGGATTTGTGAAAAAAGCAGAAGATTTTCTGAAATCAGACCCAGATTTAAGCTTATATTTTGATTCTTTATCTGTTCCTCATAGGGAACCAAAAATAACAAGAGCCAGAATGGAATTGCTCAATATTATTGTTAAAGGTGATAGAATAGAGGAAAAATTTGAAAAATATTGCAGAAAATATGCATGGCTGAATATGTATGAGTTTATTGATCCGGCGTTGAGCAAAGAAAATTTAATGGGGCATTCGCCAAAAAGAGAAGATGCCGAAAAAGAATTAAATAATTACTATAATGCCCGAAAAGAAAACTTAAAAGCTTTTAAAGAACTAGTTTCCAAAGTTAAAGATAAGACTAAAAAGAATCTTTTGCTGGCAGCCAATAGGTTTTCTTATCTTAAGGAAATGAGAGACGATTATCGTAGGCCCGTATATTTGGCTTTTCAGCCATTTTGGAATGAAGTAGCCAAGAGAACTGGACTTACGTTCAAAGACGCAAATTATCTTGTCGAAGATGAATTATTTTTAGCCATAAAAAATCCGAGCGAAAAATATCGAGACCTTGCCAGAGAAAGAGCCAATGGTTACGCTTTAGAACTATTGGATGGAAAGTTTAGTATTTATTCGGATAAGAAAAAAATAGGGGAGCTTCTTTCTATGGTTGAAGAAAAATTTGAACAGCAAGAAATTTCTGGCTCGCCAGCATTTTTAGGTAAAGCCACAGGAAGAGTTAAAATTATATATCGCAAAGAAGAATTTACTAAATTTAATGATGGGGACATCTTAGTCACACCCATGACTCATCCAGAGTTTTTACCAATGATGCGCAAGGCCGTAGCTTTTGTTACAGATGAGGGTGGAATAACTTGTCATGCCGCTATCGTTGCCAGAGAGATGAAAAGGCCATGCATAATTGGCACCAAAAACGCTACTAAGGTTTTAAAAGACGGAGATATGGTTGAAGTTGATGCCGAAAAGGGAATTGTAAAAATATTAAAGAAAAAATAGTATGCAAGAAAACATCCGTAACTTCTCCATCATAGCTCATATTGATCACGGAAAGTCCACATTGGCGGACCGGCTTTTGGAGTTGACCGGGACAATTGACCCAAAAAAAATGATGCCGCAGTTTTTGGATTCTATGGATTTGGAAAGGGAAAAGGGGATTACCATAAAGTTAAAAGCCATCAGAATGGAACTCGATCCATTGAAAATTGAAAATTTAAAATTGAAAATTCCAGTTCAGAATTATATTCTGAATCTGGTTGACACTCCGGGCCATGTGGATTTTTCTTATGAAGTTTCAAGGTCTATGGAGGCTGTTGAAGGAGCTATTTTACTGGTTGATGCAACGCAGGGAATTCAGGCGCAGACGTTGGCTAACTTGGAACTGGCGAAGGCGCAAAAATTAAAAATTATTCCGGTTATAAATAAAATTGATTCGCCGATTGCCAAAATTGAGGAGTCAGTTGAAGAGCTGGCAACGATATTGCAAATTCTACCGGAAGAAATTTTAAAAATTTCGGCAAAAGACGGCACAAATGTAAAGCAAGTTTTAGAAGCCGTCATAAAAGAAGTTCCACCGCCAACAGAAAGTTTGAAGCAAGATTTTAGGGCTTTAATTTTCGATTCCGAATACGATTCTTTTAAAGGAGTTATCGCCTTTGTGCGCGTAATTGACGGAGAAATTTCCAATGGAGAAAAAATTGAGCTTATGGCGACGAAAACATCGGCGGAAGTTAAAGAGCTTGGATATTTAAACCCTACATTTTCTGCCAAAGAAAAAATTAAAGCTGGCGATATTGGATACATCGCAACCGGAATTAAAGAGCCGGGAAAAGTGAGAGCTGGAGACACAATTATAAAACTGCAAAATATAAACACAAAAGGCACTGTTCAGGCATTACCCGGCTATCAAGAGCCCAAACCCATGGTTTTTGCCAGCTTGTATCCAGAAAATCCAGATGACTTTGATGTATTGAAAGTTGCCTTATCAAAATTAAAATTAAGCGATCCCGCGCTTGTTTTTGAGCAGGAAATGAAAGAAGCTTTGGGTCGTGGATTTAATTGCGGATTTTTAGGAACTTTGCATATAGAAATTATCTCTGAAAGGCTGGAAAGGGAATTTGGCTTGACTTTGGTTATTTCTACGCCTTCCGTGGTTTATAGGGTTTTTAATCAAAAAGACAAAGAAATATTTATACATTCCGCCGCCGATTGGCCGGATCAATCGACCATAAAAAGAACAGAAGAGCCATGGGTTCAGCTTGAAGTTATTTCGCCATCCTCGCACATGGGAAAATTGATGGAAATTTTAAAAAGCCTTAAGGGAAATTATTTAAAGACGGATTATTTAAGCCCGGAAAGGGCGATTATAGTTTTTGAGACTCCCTTGCGCGGAATCATCGCCAACCTTTATGACAAGATAAAAACAGTTAGCCAGGGATATGCCTCAATGAATTACAAGCTTTTGGGGTTTAGACCCGGCAAATTAGTGAAAATGGAAATTTGGGTGGCAGGCCAGAAAGAAGAAGCGCTTTCAAGAGTTGTGGCGCAAGATGAAGCATATGGAGAAGGCAAAAAAATGGTTGAAAAATTAAAAGATGTTTTGCCTCCCGAGCAGTTCTCTGTTGCTTTACAGGCGATAATTGGCGGGAAGGTTATTGCCAGAGAGACAATCTCTGCCCGCCGCAAAGATGTTACGGGATATTTATATGGTGGAGACGTGACAAGAAAGAATAAACTTTTGGATAAGCAGAAGAGAGGCAAAAAGTTAATGAAAGCTAAGGGGAGAGTTAATATTCCTTCGAAAGCATTCCTTGAGGTGTTTAGGGCGTAAGTCCTAAGCTTGCCGAAGGACATTTTTATAATTATCAAGGGCATAAGAGTGTACAACAATAAAAATACCTCGACGTTAAACGTCGGGGTATTTTAGTTATCCACACCCGTTGCCTTTTTAAATATTGTATAATTAGCTAATATTATTTATCCTGGTTAAATTTTGCCAATAGGCAAAGTTAAAGTTTGTAAAAATTTATTTTACCGGGTGAATTCATAAAAATTATATGAAACTAAAAATATTTGTTGCCGCAATATTATTGACCGCTGTTTTTTGTTTTGCCTCAACTGCTTTCGCCATGACTGCCCAAGAGAAACAAGCCTTAATACAGCAGATACAAGCGCAGATAATCCAGCTTACTCAGGAGTTAGAGCAGATGTTGGCCCAGCAGCAGGGAAATAGCTCTTGGTGTTATACTTTTAACAGCAGTTTAGGGTATCCTGACTCCGGTTCAGTTGGAGTTATGAATCTTCATATAGCTTTACAGCAACAAGGGATATCGTACAGCCCGGATAATATTAGCACCTATTCAACCGGGACCTCTCAGGCGGTTATACAATTCCAGGCAAAATACGGGATCAGTCCGAAAACAGGTTATGTCGGCCCCTTAACAAAAGCCAAGCTAAATCATCTTTACGGGTGCATTTTGAATAACGCATCGCAGAATCAAAATAACTGCACCCCAAATTACCAGCAGAAATGCTATGGTAATTATGTCTATTCGTACGACTCCTGTGGCAACCGGGGAAACTTAGTTCAGACATGTTCATCAAACCAGGCGTGCTCTAATGGAATCTGCACAACATACGGCAATAATAACAACACAGCAAATACTAATAACACAACCAACACTAATAACTGCAATGCCGCTTGTATAACCCAATCAGATGGAATATATTCCGTAGATTGCTATGGAAACGTTACGAAGTGTGATTTGGGGGAAATTTGTCAGCAGACATACAACACATCTTATACATCTAACAACGGCGGAGTCCAAACAATCCAAAATTTAACAGGCTCTGAATGCACAACATCCGGCACAAGCGCCACCAACACTAACAATAATAGTTGCGAAGCTACGTGCACAACAAATTCAGCAGGAGTAATATTTGCAGTAGATTGCTACGGAAATCCCGAACAATGCTATCCGGGAGAAGTATGTAAGTTAACATATAACACTACAAATACTTACGTTAATAGTATGGTGCAAACCACCCAAAATTTAGATGGAGCTGAATGCACAACCTCAACCAACGATACTAATACCAATACTAACACCAATTGTACTCCTAACTGGGTTTGCAGTAATAGTTGGAGCGCCTGCGTTAATGGTCAGCAGACACAAACCTGTAATGACTATAATAACTGTGGTTCTTTAAACGGTGAGCCTGCAACGTCACTGTCCTGCGTTGTTTGCAATTCTGACTCAGATTGCGGCAATTCAGCAACAAGTTTTTCCTGTCAAGGCAATAATGTTTATCAAGGATTTACAACCTACACCTGCAACAACCCCGGCACATCATCAAGCCACTGCTCTATTTCATCAGGAAATCAGCTTCAAACTATGTGTGCCGGCAACCAGATTTGTTCGAACGGCAGCTGTGTAAATTCATCAAGCTCAACCTCAACCTCAACCTCAACCTGTACGGCTGATACAGACTGCGGAACCAACGGTCTTACAGGAAGTCCTTTTTGCCAGTCAGGCAATGTCTATCAAAACTACATCACTTACACCTGCAATAACCCCGGCACATCATCAAGCTCTTGCACAAATTCCACAGTAGCCCAGCTGAAAAACAC
>Ga0182027_10001393_pt1 | contig 40632 bp, 28 predicted proteins | sample 712E1DmetaG_FD_121300 | JGI IMG/M metagenome (GOLD analysis project Ga0182027, IMG submission 121300) | Permafrost microbial communities from Stordalen Mire, Sweden - 712E1D metaG (Illumina Assembly) | ecosystem: Environmental > Terrestrial > Soil > Wetlands > Permafrost | place: Sweden...
ATATTGCGAGTCGATTAAACAATCGACCCAGAAAAACCCTCGGTTTTGAAACGCCAAAAGAGGCGTTGAATAAATATCTTTGTAAAAATAATTTTGCACTTATCAATTGAATTCAGCATTTATTATCATGAAAAATATATTTAGAATTGTCACTATCATAGCTTTTATAATGATTGGAATGACTTCCATTACAAAAGCTCAGACTAGAATGGATTTTTGGGTTAAGATAACGGATTCATGCTCCGGTACATGGAGTGGTGACTATTGTATCCATTGCTACGTTACGGGAGGATCAGGTCAGTATTGCACGCATACTCAATGTGGGTTAGCAGCGAATAGATGGATTGAAATCAAGTATAGCTGTACCATTGATCCAATTGTAACTGATCCTGATTACTGTATTTATGTTACTGCTTATCGGGACCAGAATCCTCCAACATGCTCAGGGTCTTCTTACCTCTGTGTCCTATACTATGGACAACTTGAAGATGGATCTCAATATTTAAATCCAATATTGCATTAATTTTAAAGTCATTAAATATATTCTTTAATATGTCGATAAATGAAGTGGATAAAATACAGATAAATTTGAATATATATTGGAAGATAATCCTTTTTCTTTTTTGCTTTTTATTCCCTTCATTATTATTTTCCCAGGGTGAGTTCGATAACTGGTATTTTGGCAAACATGCAGGGTTAAATTTTTCATCCGGGACACCTGTAGTACTTACTAACTGTGCTCTATCGTTTTGGGAAGAATATAATTGTACGACCGTATCTGATTCATCAGGAAATCTCTGGTTTTATGCATTGTATTCAGCTGTTTATAACAGAAATAACGCATTTATGCCTAATGGCACTGGCTTGATTTCTGAAGGTTCTGTTACTCAATCAAATTTTCCTATTCAAGATCTGGTTGACGACAGTACATATTTTCTTTTTTCAGCGGATGCATGGAGACTCCCTGCACAGGCCCCATATTTAGGATTAAATTATTCTATTATAAATATGCGATTGAATGCAGGCTTTGGTGATATCGTCAGCGGGGAAAAAAATATTCCTGTTCCGGGAGCTGGACAAACCTGTGAAATGCTAAGCGGGACAAGACATCATAACAATCATGATGCTTGGATTGTAGTAAGAGAATGTGCTGATAGTAATAATTTTCTCTCTTATTTGATTACAAATACAGGACTTGATACTATTCCAGTTATAAGTCCAAGCCTTATACCGGTAAATGCATTTAATGATCCTCCAGAAACAATGGTTCCTATGATGCTAAGGATTTCTCCGGATGGGACCAGACTCCTTGCTATGTATAATGGTATTTGTGAATTTTGCAAATTTAATGATACTACAGGAGTTGTAACTCCGCTTTTTCGATTTTGTCATGCAAATACATCTTATAACCAATCAAGTGCTGAATTTTCTCTTCATTCAAAATATTTATATGTTAGTGGCAATTATAATAACCATTCATATATATGGCAATATGATGCTACAAAAACAGATTCTTTAGGATTCATGCAAAGTGAAGTCCTGATTTATGGAATCACAAATTCAGGAGGATCTGGCCTCCAAAGAGGGCCTGATAATAGGATTTATTGTACGATTCCGGTGAAAGATTCTTTAAGTATTATTACTAAACCTGATATTCAGGGAACAGGATGTACTTTTCAAATTGATGCAATTAATTTGCAATCCGGTAATCTTTCTGAATATGGATTTCCTCAAATGTTACAAAGATATTATGTCTATATTCATCATTCTGATCCGCTATGTTCTGAAGATTCAACAGCATTTACTTCATCTATCTGGCCACCTGCAGATAGTATTCACTGGGACTTTGGCGATCCGGTTTCAGGGTCTTCCAATTTTTCAAACCTTGCCAACCCTTCACATATCTATTCCAATGTTGGAACTTATATAGTTGAATTATTCGTAAAGCACATTGATCACCGCACCGATACAACATGGCAAACGATTACCATTCTGGATAGTCCTCATCCGGTGTTAGGACAGGACAGATCCATTTGTACAGGGGATTCAGTGATGCTGGATGCTGGATACTGGATGAATTCTACGTATATCTGGGACAATCTTGCTACAAGTCAGTATGGTATAGGGAATGGTCAAACCTATACCGCCAAAACCTTCGGGAATTACAGAGTTACAGTAACAAATTCCAACGGCTGCATCGGACAGGATACCGTTCTGGTAAGCTTCATGTCTCCACCCGTTGTTACCAACAACCCGCTTTCAAAATCTATTTGTTCAGGCGAATCAACAAATATTGTTTTGACTTCCTCCGTTCCCGGAACAAATTTTCATTGGACTGCCACATTAACAATGGGTAATATCACCGGGTATAGTGCAGATTCAGGATTAGTGATAAACCAGATTTTAACAAATTCACTTTCAACTCCGGGAATTGTCACCTATCACATTACACCCAAAAAAGGAAGCTGTACAGGAACATCAGTGGATTTTCCTGTCACAGTGAATCCCGGAGATTCAGTAAAAGTGAGTATTTCTGCATCCTCAAACAACATTTGTGCAGGCACTTCAGTAACCTTTACCGCCAATCCCACAAACCAGGGAATAACCCCGTTTTATCAATGGAAAGTCAACGGGATCAATTCCGGAACAAATTCCACAACCTTTATTTATACTCCACTGAATGGTGATGTTGTAACCTGTGTTCTTACTTCTTCGCTTACCAGTTGTATATCCAACAATCCCGCTCTTAGCAATTCCATTTTGATGGTTGTAAATCCCAAACTGCCGGTAAGTGTCGTAGTTACAGCCTCCCAAAACCCGGTTTGCGCAGGAACATCCGTAACCTTCACTGCAACACCAACAAATGGTGGTTCTTCACCTTTTTATCAATGGAAAGTTAATGGAACAAATGTTGGCTCTAATAGTCCCAATTATACTTACACTCCACTAAACGGCGATTTGGTATCCTGCATACTAACCTCATCAGAAACTTGTACATCCAATAATCCAGCATCCAGCATCAAGTATCAAGTATCCGTCAGCCCACTCCTGCCCGTCAGTATAACAATTTCACCCTCTGCAAACCCGTTTTGCGTTGGCAGTCCGGTTACCTTCACAGCAACTCCTACAAATGGAGGAACCACACCCTCTTATCAATGGAAAGTTAATGGCGTAAATGCCGGAACAGATAGTCCAAATTATACTTACAACCCGGCAAACGGCGACATGGTATCTTGTGTATTGACTTCAAGTATTGCATGTCCGATAACTAATCCAATAACCAGCAATACACTATTAATGACTATCATTAACAGCTTACCCGCCGGTGTCAGCATCACCGCATCTTCCAACCCTTTTTGTCCGGGAAATAGTGTCACCTTCACTGCAACACCGTCCAATGGTGGTACAAACCCTTCTTACCAATGGAAAGTCAATGGAGTTAATGTTGGAACAAATTCATCAACCTATACATATAATCCGGCAAATAGCGACAGCGTTCGCTGTGTCATGACTTCAAACCTGAGTTGTGTTACCGGTAACCCTGCAAGTTCAGCAAAGATCATCATGAGCGGGACACTGGCTCCAATAGTTACCTTCACTTCCTGTTTTGATACCATCACTTCGGTCAATGCTAAACCAATCAAACTTAAAGGAGGAATTCCTCTTGGTGGAACTTACTCGGGACCGGGAGTTAATTCTCTGACAGGTATCTTCACTCCTGCAACAGCAGGTATCGGCATGAAAACCATCACCTACATGTACACCAATGTCGCACTCTGTAGCGCCTCAAAATCAATCTCCATCCACAATCTTCCATCCTCCATCTTCAGTTGCGGGAGTACATTAACAGATGTAAGAGACGGCAAAGTCTATTCGACAATTCAGATTGGATTCCAGTGTTGGCTCGCATCGAACCTTAACTTCGGGACTGTCATTGTATCAACCCAAGACCAAAGGGATAACTGTGTGGCGGAAAAATATTGTTATAACGACAATCCAACAAACTGCACAAACTATGGCGGACTTTATCAGTGGGACGAGCTCATGAAGTTCGATGAAATGCCGGCCGACCAGGGTTTTTGTCCACCCGGCTGGCATATTCCGACTGAAAACGACTGGAACACATTATTCGCCATTTACATCAACAATGCCTTTGCAGGAAGTCCTTTGAAATATTCCGGATATTCCGGATTCAATGCACTTTTATCCGGAGCAAGATATATCAACAAAGCCTGGGATTTCCAGGGTTTTGCAACGTCTTTCTGGTCGTCAACACCAAGAAGCAGCACACAGGCGTGGGCTCACGGGATGAATGAGGATGATCCGAGTGTGTCGGTTTATCCGGCTTCTCGTGTGAATGCTTTCAGTGTACGGTGTCTTAAAGATTAAGTGGTGACGTGGTGAAATGGTGATATGGTGATTTAAAATTACAATTCCTTTGTGCGCCTTTGTGAAGATCTTTGGCGCCTTTGTGGTAAAAAAATCTTAACCGCAAAAGTTGCAAAGAAATTTTTGCTATCTTGCTATTTCGCTTTTCGCTATTTATAAATTTTCGCCTGCAGTTCTCCTTTGATGAGAAGCAAGCCATTCATAGCCAGTGCCCGCATTTCGTCCTCCCCGGGAAAAACATGGACCGGGGCAATTTTATACACATGTTCCTGAATAAAAGAAACGAAGTTTTTATCATAAGCAATACCACCCGTAATTAGGATGGCATCGACTTCGCATTTCAGAACTGTATACATCTCTCCAATATATTTTGCAACCTGGTAGGCCATGGCATCATAGATTAATTTTGCTTTGGTATCGCCGGCTTTGACCATCTTTTCCACGTCAACGGCATTGTTGGTTCCAAGGTGGGCTATCAGTCCGCCTTCTCCCTTGTTCATCTTCAGGACTTCTTCCTGGGAATATTTTCCACTAAAGCAAAGCCGGATCAGCGATCCGACGGGTAAGGTTCCGCTTCGTTCAGGAGTAAATGGCCCTTCGCCGTCCAATCCCTGGTTCACATCAATGACACGTCCCTTTTTGTGGGCTCCTATGGTGATACCTCCGCCAAGATGGACTATGATAAGATTCAGATCTTCATATTGTTTTTGATTGGCTTTGGCATATTCTCTTGCGATCGCTTTATGGTTGAGGGCATGAAAGATTGAGATCCGTTCGAAAAGAGGGTGGCCTGAAATACGGGCGATGTCTTCCATTTCATCCACAACGATGGGATCGGCAATATAGGCTTTGGCATCCGGAAGTTCAATGGCAATATCATGTGCGATTAGTCCTCCGAGATTGCTTGCATGTTCACCCAACGGGCTGTTCTCAAGGTCATGGATCATGGCCTCATTCACTTCATAAACACCGGACGGGATGGGTTTCAGTAAACCACCGCGCCCCATTACGGCATGGACCTGCTCAAGAGAGATATCCGCATCATGAAGCTGATGAAGAATGATGTCTTTCCGGAAATGAAACTGGTCTGAAATTTTATGGAATGGAGCCAGGTCTTCCGGAGTATGTTTGATATTCTTTAGAAAAATCGGTTCACTATCCTGGTAAACAGCAATTTTAGTTGACGTAGATCCCGGATTGATTGCAAGTATTCTGACTTCCTTCATTGTTAAGATGAAATGGTTATTCTTGTATCGGATTAATGCGTTTTCGCAGTTTACTTTTCCGTATCCCGTATGTAAAATAAATAATGAACCCTATGGCCATCCAGATTATCAAACGTAGCCAGGTATCAAGGGGCAATGAAGCCATCTGAACAAAGCAGATCAGCGCGCCCAGAATGGGAACCAGTGGAACCCAGGGTGTCCTGAAAGGCCGTTTCAATCCCGGACTTGTTCTGCGAAGGACAAGTACGCTGATGCAAACGATCACAAATGCCAGCAAGGTTCCGATGGAGACCAGTTCTCCAAGAATACTGATCGGGAGAACCCCGGCCAGAACCATGGCAACCGATCCGGTAAGCAGTGTACTTATATAAGGCGTCCTGAATTTCGGATGGACTTTGGAGAAGACAGGGGGCAGGAGTCCGTCTCTTGCCATAGAGAAAAATATCCTGGGCTGTCCCATTAACATGACCAGTATTACTGAACTAAGCCCTGCTATGGCTGCGATCTTTACTATTGGCCGCAGCCAGAACATCCCTTTCCCCATGGCATTAACACCAACCGCAATAGGATCCGGTACATTTAATAAGGTGTAACTAACGATACCAGTGAGAACAATAGCAACAAGGATGTATAGTATTGTGGAAATACTTAGGGATCCCAGAATACCTATTGGCATGTCACGTTGTGGATTTCGTGCTTCCTGTGCAGCCGTGGAAACGGCATCGAAGCCAATATAAGCAAAGAAGATCACACCTGCCCCCCGCAAGATCCCGCTCCAGCCATAATGTCCCCATTCCCCAGTGTTTTTCGGAATGAGCGGATGCCAGTTGGCATTTTTAATGAATGCAATTCCAATAGCAATAAACAAAATAATGACCAATACCTTGGTGATAACCATCACATTGTTAAAATTGGCTGATTCCCGGATACCGATGACCAGTAACAGGGTGAGAGCAGCAACGATAAACATGGCCGGGATGTTGGCAATACAAGTTAAGTGAGGGAATGAAGAATACGTTATCCCAGCTGAAGTGAGTCCTTCCTTCAGGGCTGAGGTCTGTTGCAACCAACCAACGTTCTGTATGTTAATCAGAGTGTCACTTGTGGCATTCACCATGATGGGCAGGTCGGCGGGATTAATTCCTGAAGATTTCATCCCTTTAATAATATCTTGTGTATGAGGCAGCCAGCCCAAACTCGTCAAATCCACGAATTTGGTACCTGCCGAGTGGGCCAGCGCAATGGGGATATTGATATCGAAGTCTTTGAGGAAGCTGACGATGTACCCTGACCAGCCAACACTAACAGTGGAGGCCGCAAAAAGGTACTCCAAAATTAGATCCCAGCCGATTATCCATGCCAGCAATTCACCCAAGGTGGTATATGCATAGGTATAAGCACTTCCAGCAATGGGTATCATGGAGGCGAATTCGGCATAGCAAAGGCCGGCAAATGCACATGCAAGTCCTGAGATGATAAAAGAAATAACAATTGCCGGTCCGGCATATTGCGCTGCTGCCGATCCCGTGAGTACGAAAATCCCCGCTCCGATGATTGCTCCGATCCCGAGGGTTGTCAGGTTTGTCGCAGTCAGTGTCCGTTTAAAGCCAGTTTTGGAATCAGATACCTGACTCATCAGGTCGTCAATGGATTTTTTAGCAAACAACCGGCTTGACATATTATTTCTTGATTTGGTGTAGGTTCCTTATTCAGTATTTCCAACCTTCCCGGTGAATAGCTTGGAAAGGAAATCAATTTACTGCAGCAGCCAGGATGATACTGGCCTGCTTTGACTCTTCCGTATCGGAACGCGAAGTAAGAATGATGGGTGCTGCGGCGCCAAGGATAACGGCTGCCAGCTGGGCGTTGGCGGAAAATCCCCAGCATTTATACAATGCATTCCCGGCTTCTATATCTGCAGCAACCAGTAAGTCGGCATCCCCGGCAACATCGCTGACAATTCCTTTATGTTTTGCACTTTCACTGCTAACGCAGTTGTCGTAAGCAAGCGGACCGTCGATAATGCAGTTTTTAATTTGTCCCCGCTGGTTCATCTTTGCAATCAAAGCAGCTTCCATCGTGGCCGGCATCTGTTCATTCACCATCTCAACGGCACACAGCATAGCAACTTTTGGCCTGGGATAGCCTAGTTTATTCATGAATTCAACGGCATTGTTGATGATAGCGACTTTGGTCTTCAGGTCAGGAGCGATCACCATTGCAGCATCAGTCAATGCAATCAGTTTATGATATGTTGGAACCTCAAAGATGGAAAAATGCGAAAGCACTTCCGATTTCCGCAGGCCTTGCTCCTTATCCAGGACTCCCCTGAGGAAAGTTGCAGATGTTACATTCCCTTTCATCAGGATGTCGGCTTCCTTGTCGCGAACGAATTTGACCGCACGTTTTACTGCAAGTGCATCATTCTCCTCATTAAAAACAGTGGCATTCGAAAGATCCAGGTTCAGCTTTTCAGCGATTTCCTTGATCTTTTTTTCGTTACCAACCAGGATGGCGCTGATGATCCCTCTTTTCATTACAGCGCAAACAGCTTCCAGGCAATGTTCATCGTGAGCCACAGCAACGGCAACTTTTTTCTTTCCGGATTTTTTTGCAAGTTCTGAAAAATCGGATAGTCTCGTCAATCCGGTGATTCCGTCAGTTCCTTTTGTAGTCATGGTAATAAATCCTCCTTCGATAAAAAATGAAATTATGGTATAATTAAATGTTTCTTTCTGTTAGCAAACCTACATGAAATTTGTAAATTACACAAACTCTTCCGAAAAAATCTTTAGTCAAAAAAAAATTCTACCTTTGGCACATAAAAACTTAACCCCTTCTATGGAACTTCCTTTTTCTGAATCTTACCGGATCAAAATGGTTGAGACCATCCGGAAGAGCACCTTAGCAGAACGTCAGAAATGGATCAAAGACGCGAAGTATAATCTTTTCCTCCTGAAGAGCGAACAGGTTTTTATCGACCTTTTAACAGATTCCGGTACAGGAGCAATGAGCGACAAGCAATGGTCGGAGATGATGCTTGGCGATGAAAGTTACGCAGGTGCTTCGTCTTATTACAAGATGAAGGAAGCTATATTCAATATCACAGGGTTTGATTTTTTTCTTCCAACCCACCAGGGACGAGCTGCAGAAAATGTTCTTTTTTCAGTTCTGGTAAAAGAAGGAGACCTGGTTCCCGGTAATTCTCATTTTGACACCACGAAAGGGCATATAGAATACCGCAAAGCATTTGCCATAGATTGCACGATCGACGAGGCTTTTGACACTACGTGCAACCATCCGTTCAAAGGGAATGTTGATCCGGAGAAACTGGAAGACGTGTTGAAAAAATCTGCCGATAAGGTCCAGTTTATCATTGTTACCCTGACTAATAATTCAGCTGGCGGGCAGCCTGTTTCCATGGAAAACCTCAGGATGGTCAGGCAGATCGCTGACAAGTACGGTAAAATCGTTGTTTTCGATGCGGCACGTTTTGCTGAAAATGCCTATTTCATCAAGTTACGTGAGGAGAAATACAAAGATGTGCCGATCCGAACTATCGCCCTGGAGATGTTTTCCTATGCTGATGTCATGACCATGAGTTGCAAGAAAGATGCGATCGTGAATATCGGGGGGTTCATCGGGATGAGAGATGATAAACTATTTCGCCAGTGCTGTGTTTTCAACATTATGTTTGAAGGTTATATTACCTATGGTGGACTTGCAGGGCGTGATATGAATGCGATCGCACAGGGACTTTATGAAGGAACTGATTTTGAGTACCTCGACACCCGGGTTAAGCAGGTCGAATACCTGGGTACCCGGTTGATGGAATCCGGAATCCCCATTCAGCAACCCATTGGCGGTCATGCTATTTTTGTGGATGCCAAACGTTTTCTCCCTCGTCTCAGAAAAGAAGAATTCCAGGCGCAAACCCTTGCCATACAGCTATACCTTGAATCGGGCGTGCGTGGCGTGGAGATCGGAGCACTGCTTGCCGACCGTGATCCCGTAACCCGTGAAAACCGCTATCCGAAACTTGAATTCCTCCGGCTCGCCATTCCGCGCAGAGCATATACGAATAACCACATGGACGTTGTAGCTGTCGCGCTTAAAAATGTTTTCGACCGCCGTGATGAACTGACCCGGGGCGTGAGGATTATCAGTGAAGCACCCATTATGCGTCATTTTACCATCGAACTGGATCTTGCCTGAAAGTCCGGAAATGGAATCTCAAAAGAAAAAAGACCGTTACCTCCGGATCTATCTTCAATTGACAGACCTCATGGAAAAGTCGGATGATACCGACGCAAGGATGGCAACCATCGTGGCCGTTCTTCATCATAAAATGGAAACTTTTTTCTGGACCGGGTTCTATTGCCTGAAAGACGGTGAACTTATCGTAAAAACATACCAGGGACCGGTTGCATGCCAGGTATTGAAAAAAAACGCTGGTGTTTGCTGGGCCGGAGTTAACCAGGGGAAAACGATCATCGTTCCCGATGTTCAACAGTTTCCCGGCCACATTGCCTGCGATTCCAGGTCAAAATCAGAAATTGTAGTGCCATTGAAGGATCCCGCAAACAGGATCATCGGGGTTCTGGATGTCGACAGTACTACGTTGAACGCATTTGATCAGGCCGACGCGGAGTACCTCGAGAAGATAATCGCTTTGATTTTCTGAGGATAGAGAATGGAAGACTGAAAATAACCAACGAAAATGTCCTTCGTCGAAATATTTCTTATTGGATTGGGTCTTTCCATGGATTGTTTCGCGGTTTCGTTAAGTTTTTCAACCTGCGGGAAATTGGAATGGAAAGATGTCCTGAAAATTTCCATTTTTTTCGGGATTTTCCAGGGATTGATGCCTGTGATCGGATGGCTGGTCGGGTCTTCCTTTCAATCGTTGATCCAGGCTGTGGATCACTGGCTGGCTTTCGGTATCCTGGCTTTTATAGGGCTCCGTATGATCAGCCAGTTTTTTGTACATGAAACAAAAAGAAAGCCCACCGACATCCGGAAGACTTCTGTCCTGTTGACTTTGTCGGTTGCCACCAGCATCGATGCCCTGGCTACAGGTATCAGTTTTGGGTTTATCAAAGTGAACATACTTGAAGCAGCGTCGATCATCACCGGCGTAACCTTCATCGTATCTCTTATCGGTTTACGGTTAGGAGCAAAATCTACCTTCATCCCAGCAAAGTGGGCTGAATTGCTGGGAGGGATCGTCCTGATTGCGATTGGTACAAAAATCCTCTTCGACCACCTGGGGATCATGTAATGCTTATTTGGTGAGCTGGTGAACTGGTGAATTGGTGAGTTTCATGATTTGCTTTGTATGTTTTACAGCCCTTTACGAACTTTATAACTTTACAAACTTTAAGAACTTATATACCTTTGTTGAAAATCCAACCAATGTCAACGGTCCGAATCACTAAAGAATTCCGTTTCGAAACAGCCCATGCCCTGCGCGGTTATGACGGTCCATGCAAAAGCATTCACGGCCATTCGTATGAATTATCTGTCACCGTTACCGGAATTCCGGCCGGGGACAATAATTCGCCAAAAGCTGGAATGATAATGGATTTCGGCGACCTGAAAAAAATTATCAAAAAAAACATTATTGATACCGTGGATCATGCCCTCATCCTGAACAAGGATTATCCAATGGAAGATGTTCAGAAAATCAGGGATGTTTTTTGCAATATCGTCTGGGTCGATTATCAGCCGACCAGCGAAAACTTGTTGGCTGATTTTTCAAAAAGGATTATTCCCATGCTTCCGGAAGGAGTTAAGTTATTCTCCCTCCGGCTGAGGGAAACAGCTAACTCATATGCAGAGTGGTTTGCGGAAGATAATACATAATACTTAACACTTAACACTTAACACTTAAAACTTAAAACTTAAAACTTAATACTTAATACTTAAATGGAAATCACCTGGCTTGGCTGGAGCAGTTTTAAAGTTAAAACATCCGGCAAAATGATTTATTTTGATCCGGTCAGTGGCAATTACGATGAACCTGCCGACCTTATCCTGATCTCTCATGGTCATTCCGACCATACCAATCTGAGCATTCTTTCAAAGATCAGGAAACACGATACGGTCCTCCTGACATCCAATCAAAACAGTTCAGCCGTAAAAGGTACCAGCCTCCTTCCCGGAGAAAGTAAGATAGTGGATTCAGTGACTGTGAAAGCTTGTCATGCATATAATATTGTCAGGATGAGGTCACCAGGATCTCCTTTCCACCCGAAAGGTTCCGGCGTGGGATGGATTTTGGAATCAGGGGGAAAACGAATCTACCACTCCGGAGATACCGAACTAATCCCTGAGATGAAAGGGATCGGTGCCATTGATGTCATGCTGGTTCCGATCAGCGGAATTTATGTGATGGATGTTGACGAAGCCGTGAAAGCAGTTACAATGATCCGTCCAAAACTCGTTATTCCTATGCATTATGGTGTTCTCGATGTAACAGACGGGGCAGAACATACCCATTACGAATTGTTTGCGGATCCTCTGGAATTTAAAGAAAAGCTTAAAGGAATCGCTGAAGTCAGGGTGTTAAATCATGGGGAATCAATAACAATCTGACATCTTCTCATTTTCAAAATAAAAAAGGAGCAATCCTGATGGGTTGCTCCTTTTTTTCATCCGTGTCAGCGAGGCTATCTGGTTAAAATAAATTTCTTCACAATAACACCGCCCTCAGGTTTTTCAATCTTTATATAATACACTCCTTTTCTGAGATCAGAAGCCGGAATTGCAATTTTATTTGTACCCTGGTGCAGGATTACAGGAATCTCTGTCACGAATTCCCCGGTGATAGAATAAAGGGTAAGGGAGATGCGGACCGATTGAAGGATGTGGATAGTGATGTTGGCAACGTCGGAAACAGGGTTCGGGTAAATATCTGAGATCACAAAATCAGTCTGGGCTGTTTCATCATGAATCCCTGAAATATTTCCTCCCTGAATCACGAATACCACATTTGCCCCGGTATGGCTTGCATCCAGTATCACCGTTGTTGGAGTTGTCGACATTTCTATCATTTCAGGATATACCTTATAGGTTCCCATAGCCATATCAGTGAAACTGAATTCTCCGTTTTCATTGGTCATCGTAAATGCGAGTACCTGGCTGGAAACATCCATCAGCATTACTTCTATATTGCCAGCCGGTGCTCCGTTTCCATTGTATTTCCCGTTCTGGGTAATGGTTCCGGTAATGTTACCGCTTCCGGAAGTATAGCCTGTGACATGATGCATGTGGATATTGTACGGGTTGTTCGGCTGACCGAGTTCGATCATGGTTGCATTGCTCCAGTTAACGGCATCAATATAGTAAGTCGGAACATACTGACCGTAATAAGCTGATGATGTAAGCAATGTTGCCCTAATATAATAATGCCCCGGAAGAACGTCCCCGAACCAATACATTCCAAGTGAATCACCGAATTCCTGGGAATCCACAATGGTTGCCACTCCGGAATCCACCCGGATCAGCTCTGCAAGTCCATGATCCACATAGAGTGAATTTGACAGGTAAGCATACCCGTAAAGATAACAGGTAGCATTAACAGAGATAGTTTGCGTGCGGGTCCATGCACAGCCGGTCGAATCGACTGAACTCAATGTGACGGAATAGGTTCCGGATGTCGCATAGGTATGGATTACAACATGCCCGGTCAGAACAGGAGAACCGTCACCCATGTCCCAGGTATAGACAGTAGGGTAAATACTGTGTGTGTGACCTTCAAAGGTAAACGTAAGTCCGCTATGAGTATAGGTCATCCAGTTCTCACAATTAGTGGTATTGGATCCAACTGTAATGCTGTCGCAGAAAGTCGAAGTACAACCTGTGGAAGTTGTAATCGAGAGACAAACATTATAAACCCCGGCAATGGTATAAACATGCCATGGATCATATGTCGTGGAGGTGTTGTTAGTTCCCGAAGCGGGGTCTCCGAAATTCCAGAGCCGGGCAGTAATAAGATTTTGGGGTGTGCTTGCATCGAAAAAGTGCAACTGTAAAAGATTGGTGCTGTCAGCATAATGCGTGTAGTTGGCATGACATTCCGTGTTCTGTCCTGTCGTAACTTCGTGGCAAATCTCGCTGGTACATCCCGGGGAAGTGGAAGTTACAATGGTCAGGCATACCGAATAGGTTCCACCAACTAAATAATGATGCATTGGATTATGATCGTTTGAAGAAGCCCCGTCGCCGAAATTCCAGTGCCATGTGGTAATATTTCCCTGGGGAGTACTGTTATCATAAAAATAAACTAGATGCTGCGACGATGTAGTGTCAACCGAATAAGTAAATGCGGCCTGGCAACCAGCATTGTTCCCGTTGCAGATGGTAAAGTTTACCATATCCGGAGTGATAGTCCCGACAAAGTATTGTACCAGCCAGGTGCTGTCGCAGTTTTTGGTCATCACAACAAAAGTGACTGCAACTCCTGAAGAAGGAACATTATGTATCGTGCAATCATAGGACCCGGTTGTGGTGGTAAACCTGGAAGCATAAAAGCTAAACCCGTAGGTATTGCTGTCAGCCTGGATGATCACTTCATGGTTGACAACAGGCGCATAGGTTGAATCACGTAATACCGTACCGGAAAGATGAACGGTTATGGTCTGAGCGGTCAGGGAGAAGGTTGCGACCAGCAAAATAATAAGAGAGAAAAACTTTTTCATAATACTTTTTTTATGAACGTTAAAATTACAACTTATTTATGAATAAATCTGAGGAATTTATGAATAAGTAACACAATTATATTGAATGGTTGCCTGTCATTTTAATTTTTTATGACCTTCTGCGTATTGAGAATATGGCCTTCCCCGTTCTTCACTACCAAGAAATACATGCCGGATGGTATATTCTGTAATGGAAGCGTCAGTAACATCTTTCCCTGCACCGAACCAATTGTTTTCATTAAGATCCGCTCCCCTGCAAGGGTCAGGATCTCAGCTTGGATCATTATCGTGTTCGGTGACAGGACCCAGAATTGAAAATCTTCCGTAACCGGGTTGGGGTATATTTTCCCGATTCTAATATCGTTCATTTCCTGTCCCGGGGATATCCCATTGACGTCATGGTCGAAAACCTCAAGCCGCAATCCTCCGGCAACAGGATGTAGTGAATCAACGGTCACCTGTAATATCCTGGCATATTTACCGGTAACCTCAGGGTAAAGGTTATAAGTTCCATAAGGAAGGGCAGGAAATTTAAAAAATCCTTCGGGATCTGTATTCGCAACCCTGACCGGAACCATGTTGTCATTGAATAGCAATACTTCTGTATTGAAAAGTTTCGAGTTGCCGTCTTTATGGATCACCGACCCTTGCAGCATGGCAGGCCCGGAAAGACTGTCATTGCCAGCAAAAAGGTGAAGAGAGTTATCAAAGATATTATGATCGAGTAAAAAAGAGGCGGTCATCTGCCATTTTACCTGGTCCCCGTTGTAGGCAGGTAAAAATTCATCGTAATGAACCGAGCCTTCTGTCAACCCGGCTTTTATGATGTAGGTTCCCTCGAGCACATTCAGAAACGTATAATATCCCAGGTATGTAAACTTCGCCGTATCCACAGGAACGATCCACTGGTTGTGCGCCCTGTAAAGATAAGCCACTCCTGTATCTCCTGAGTTATTGGGATTGTTGATCGGGAACAGCCCGGCAAAGAGAAGTCCTCCGATATTGTAGTAAGAACATGTTTTAACTGTCTTGCTTGTAGAATCGAAACAATTCCAGGCTCCGGACGAGTCTTCTTTGGTAATGGTAAGGCGTACCGTATAATTCCCAGGTGCCATATACTGGTGGATGGGGTTCCTCTCACTGCTTGCAGAGCCATCCCCAAAAGTCCAGGTCCATTTGTTGGGATCACCATAAGAAAGATCCTGGAACAAAAATGTATTCTGAACCTTGTTATTGGAATCCAGCACTGCAATAAATCCTGCCCTGCATTGTTCATTCAGGCAAATATTAAAATCTACCTCCACCGGCAAAGATGAACTATAAACCGTATTGGAATGCAGAACATTATTACAATCATAAGTAGCGACACTAATGGGAATCCCATCGGGTACAGCAGCGATAGTATCTGCATAGGTCCCGTTAACATCGCTGTAAACAACACTTGAATATTGGATCAGGGTAGCATTGATCATCACCGGATTGTTTGAGATCGGTTCACCGGTTTGTTCGTTTGTTATATGTCCCCGGATAATGACCCGGTTCTCAGGTATCCTGATAAATACCGTTTTAACAAGAGAATCCTGGCACCCATTCACCGCTTGAATACTCAGTTTTACATTATATATGCCCGATGCGGAATATAAGTGCTGTGGATTCTGAGAGGAAGAAATGTTACTTGTTCCGGAACCGGGATCCCCGAAATTCCAGTTCCAGGAAAGAAGAGACGAATTGGTTTCCGAATGATCTGTAAATTGATAATCCAATCCGGCAATGCTGTCGTATGTAAAATCAGCCCTGCAACCTGAGTATGGAGGTACACAGATCTGGAAATCAGCATCGATAGGAGAATTTGTACTTAAGCCTGTGATTACATGAACATCGTTATTGCAATCATAAGTGGAAATCTCAAACAATACCGGATAAGCCGGTACATTCTGCACGGTATCTGCGTAATAACCATTATCATCCGTGTACACCGTTAAATAGTAATGAAACGGCGATGAGAAATCAGTCTTTATATACACTTTGTGCCCCGGAACCATGGTAATACCCTGTATGTCAGTGATCGTGCCGCTAATGAAAACCGTTATCCCGGATGTCTTACCGGCAAAGAAAAATACCAGAAGAAGTAATAAGATGAGTGTACGGACTTTGATCATGGTTTATTCTTTTTAAGACCGAGGTTAAACCGGGCACCAATTTCAATTCCAAAGGAATAGGGATCTTTTGTTGAAGTTGAAGTTGATTCCTGCGTTTCAAATGGTTTGAAATAATGTTTATAGGATGGTTCAGCATATATACTGAAATTCTTAACCAACCTGTATTCAATATCGAGGGCCGCCTTGATTTCCCAGTTCATTTTGACCCGCGACAAGCTATTGTTGTCTACACGGATCAACCGTGCACTTGGGTAATCAATGAAGGGTAAAGCTTCTTTTGATCCTATGAGTAAAGAGATTGCCGGACCTGCCTTGATTCCGAGGCTAAAACGGTTGGTTTCAAACAGTTCATATCCGAACATAAGCGGGATATTCAGATACGTATAACGGCTAATGGCACGGTCATCGGCTATATGTTGCAGACTGTCATAAACCGGGATGTCTTTGGTAGTATAAACAATTACATTGCCGGGCGTCACAATGAATGAAATTATGCTGGTAAAAAATCCAATGCTGTCTTTGCTTTTGTAGTTGACACGATAGTCGGCGTGATCAAAAACATAACCCAGGCCGACACCGGTCTGAACAGAAAATTTTCCTATATGATATGTCACCCCGGTATTCAGCCAGTAATTGGTTTCTGAGTAACGGCCGGTGTTCCGGTATACTGAAATTTCAGGAGAAACACCCATGTTAAAGGTAAAGAATTGTGGTATATTGACCTTTGTCTTCAGAGGGATATTCGTAATACCATTGAGGTTCGTGAACCGTAACACAGTATCTTCATCTCCGGAAGAAAATAGGCTGGTCATAGGGAGAACAGGAAGGTATTTCAGTTCATAGGAGTTCGAGTTCCTTACCTGGGGAAGAATAAGATGACCCTCATTGGATTGGCCTTCCGACCTGGTAAGGGTTTGCAATGTTGTCGGTGATGGTATAGTTGCTGCATTGATAGTTTTGTTTGTTTTAATGATCCGGGTTGAATTGTTGCTTGCCAATGCAGGAGATCCTGCATTTAATTGGGTTTGTTGGACAGATGAACCATTTGGAATAGCCTGGGCAGTGTAATTTGCAGTACCGGCGATTATTTTCCTGCCGGTGGTCGTGACCCGGGGTTTTAAAGTAACCGGTGATGAATTTTTCTGTATATTACTCTTTATGATGATGGGAGCGTAATCATTTTTTGTTGATTTTCCATCGGGGATCTGGTTAAAGAGAAAGATCATTCCGACCATGACAACACTTGCCACTCCGATCCAGTAGGCTTTTGGAAGATTGATGAAATTAAAATGAGCAAGTTCAGCCCGTAACAATTTCCGGCTGATCCCTTTCCAAAGGCTCCTGGAAGGCTCTATCTGATGATTATCAAGTGTTTTTCGGAACAAATCGTCCAATCCGCCCGAAGCATCAGCCTGTGTTTTTCGTTCTTCACTCATTGATAAAATTGTATTTCTTTACTTTATAATAGTCGTTCAGTTTATTTCTCAGAACCCTTCTAGCTTTCAGCAACTGGGTCTTGGAGGTATTTTCCGAGATATTCAATTCATTGGCAATCTCTTTATGACTGTAATCCTCAATCACATATAATGTAAAAACGATACGATAGCCTTCCGGCAAGGACCGTATCATTTCCAGAAGGACGTCAGCCGGCACAGGATCAATGTTTCCTGTAGTTTGATTCTGATCGACAATCTGTGTTTCGTTGATTATATCAATATCTTCAAGAAACGGTGTCCTCCTGTTTTTCTTTATTTCATTCAATGCATTATTGATCATGATCCTTTTCATCCATCCTTCAAAAGAGCCCTCCCTGCGGAAAGATGATATTTTCTGAAACACTTTCAGAAATCCTTCCTGCAGAAAATCTTCGGCCTCATCCCGGTTCCTGGCATATCGAAAACATACCGCCAGCATTGAGGAAGCGAATTTCTTGTACAATTCATATTGCGCTTCCCGTTTCCCTGCAATACAGCCATCAAGTATAGATTCATCAACAATCATCCGGAGATTTGCCGTTTAGTAGACATAAAAGAAGAAAAATAGTTGCCTGATCAACACCAAAGATACAAATATTGAATGCGGATCAGACCCTGAGATGACGATGTGATGAGATTGTGGATAAAAAGGCTGAATTCTTCACAATCTGAAAGATTTCCCGTGCTAATCAAGATCGGCTTTCAGTCGTTTGAAATTCTTTTCAAAAAATGTTCGTCCATTCGCACTCATGATCCCCTGAATATGATATACAAAGACCTCATTGAACACTTTAACTGAAGTCAATTCTTCCGGAGTGAAGATATCATTATCAAACATATTTTCAACCCTGAACACATTTAACCGGGTGATGATCTTTGAATTGAGATCCTTCCGGTACAACCCCTCTTTCTTCCCTTTGTTCATATTGTTATACATCGTATAATACATCTTCTTCCTGCGGATTTCCTTGACCTTTAAATAGAGACCGGGATAATATTTATGGATATCATATTCCATGGAAGCGTTATAATCCTTGAACATCGTATTGATCATCCTGTATACCTCGAAAAGTTCTTCGATTGCATTCAGATTCCTGTTTTTTATTTCCCGGAAAAATTTATTGCGATTACTATGATCCAACAACACGATATTTCTTACCAGATCTTCTTTATCGGTAAAATATTGATAAAGGGTTTTCTTTGAGATGAAGAGGTGTTTTGCCACATCATCCATGGTCACACTTTTAATACCATAACGGTAGTACAATCGTTTTACCTTTTCAAGAATATGAAGGGTTTTTTCATCCATTTTACAAAGATAATAAAATGAAACGGCGGAAACTATTTACAAAGAAAAGTTTTTACAATATTCCTCTCCCGGCAAGAAAAAATGTACTTCCAGGAAGGCATTTTTGTTTTATATTCATGAAAAAATAAAATATACATGGGAGTATGATTGATACCGGAAACTTTTATTCGCAGAGAGTTTTTTCAACCAGGAATTTCTCTATATTTGCACCTGTTTTTACGGTATGTAGTATCACCTCTAATAACCATAGTTCATGAAAAAATCACTCTTCATTCTTGGCCTGTTGATAGTAGCCATTGCATGCAGCAGTCCGGATAAAAAAGCGAAACTCGAAAAGCTGAAAAAAGAGCACGATCATGTCTCTGCCCAGATCGCTACCCTCGAAAAAGAATTGAACAGCACAGATAAAACCCCAGCCACCATTGTCAGCGTCCAACCTCTGACCGTTCAGCCTTTTGACCACTATATTGAAGTTCAGGGCCGGATCGACGGTAACGAGAATATCGGAGTAAGCCCCCGCACCGCCGGGGTGGTCACCAGGGTCATCGTCAAGGAAGGTGAAACCGTGAAAAAAGGACAAGCGCTTGCAGAACTGGATGCAGATGTGTTGAAACGAAACCTTTCCGACCTCCAGAGCCAACTCACCTATGTAACTGATCTTTATGAAAAGCAAAAAGCATTATGGGATCAGAAAATCGGTTCAGAAGTACAGTTTCTGACAGCAAAAAACAACAAGGAATCCATTGAAAACAAAATCGCCTCCCTGAAAGACCAGATCAGCATGTCGAGTATCACGGCACCGATTGACGGAACGGTGGAGGATATTCCCATTAAGGTCGGCCAGCTGGCAGTGGCCGGAGTCCCTGCTTTCCGGGTGATTAATTTTGCCAAAGCAAAGGCCGTTGCAGATGTAGGAGAAGCCTATAGCTCAAAGATAAAGACCGGGGACCAGGTCAAGATCTTCTTACCGGATTTCAATGATGAGCTTCAGCAGAATGTCACCTTTGCCAGCAAATACATTAATCCGACAAACCGGACTTTTATTGTTGAAGTTGAGCTCCCTCCTTCCGCTAACCTGGTTTATCGTGCCAACATGATCGCCGTTATACGGATCAAGGATTATTCCAACTCTTCCACCATCGCCCTTTCCCAGAACTTCATCCAGTCATCTAAGGATGAAGGCCTTTATGTTTTCCTTGCAAAAGATGAAAACGGTAAAAAATTGGCACGCAAAACATTCATTAAAACCGGTGTTACCTATAACGGGCTGACCGAGATCCTGAGCGGATTGAAAGACGGGGATAAACTGATCACCGCCGGGTATAAGGATTTATATGACGGACAGGTCATCGATTACAAATAAGCGTTTATTATGAAATACTCATACAAACACTGTTTACAAACCATGGATGTTAATAATGTGTATTCCATGTGACCATTAAAATCAAAATTATTAACACATGAAAGAAACACAGAAGAAGCTCAAGGAATTCATTGCAACCAGTTGGGCGATCGATAACCGTACAAGCATTTATGTCCTTACCATCATCATTACGATGTTGGGTGTGCTTTCATATATCAGCATTCCGAAAGAACAGTTTCCCGAAATTGTCATCCCGACTATTATTGTAAACACACCTTACCCGGGGACTTCTCCTGAGGACATGGAGAATCTTGTAACGCGGCCGATTGAAAAAGAAACAAAGGCCCTTGCCGATGTAAAAAAGATCACGAGCAAATCGATACAGGATTTTTCAACGATCGTCGTCGAATTCAATCCCGGTATCGAGGTATCGGAAGCAAAACAGCGGGTCCGTGATGCCGTGGATAAGGCCAAGACCAATTTGCCGACCGATCTTCCAAAAGAACCGGATATCATGCAGGTGGACCTCTCGGAGATCCCGATCATGTACATCAATATTTCCGGCGATTATGACCTGCAACGACTGAAGAAATATGCCGATGATACCAAAGACCGTATCGAAACCCTGAAGGAGATCACCCGGGTGGATATCGTAGGTGCACTCGACCGCGAGATCCAGGTTGATGCCGATATGTATAAGATGCAAGCCGCCAGCGTTACTTTCAGCGACCTGGAACGTGCCATATCCAGTGAGAATGTTACCGTTTCAGCAGGAACGGTCTCAACTTACGGGTCCAAACGTACTATCCGTATAGCTGGCCAGTTTAAATCGCCGGAGGAGATCAAGGACATCATGATCAAATCGGGAAGCGGCGCTATCGTTTATGTTAAAGACATAGCAGAAGTAAAAGATTCTTTTAAAGAACAGGAAAGCTTTTCAAGGATCAACGGGAAAAATGTTATCACCCTTAATGTGATCAAGAAAAGCGGCGAAAACCTCCTCAATGCATCCGATGAGATCAAAACGATCCTGGCTGATATGAAAACGAATTCATTTCCTCCCGATCTTTCCGTTAACCTTACAGGAGAACAGTCGCGTTTCACCCGAAGCACCCTGGAAGAACTGAACAACACTGCCATCATTGGTTTCATCCTCGTGATCCTGATCCTGATGTTCTTCATGGGATTCAACAATGCTTTCTTTGTCGGCCTTTCCGTGCCCCTCTCGATATTCGTGGCATTCCTTATTATGCCAAATATCGGTTTCACTATGAACATGATCGTGATGTTCGGACTTATCTTCGCTCTTGGGATCATTGTGGATGATGCCATCGTGGTCATTGAGAATACCCATCGAATACACCGGGGGGATCCGAATATTGTAACGGCAGCCAAACATGCGGCCGGGGAAGTTTTTCTTCCCATCCTGTCAGGGACATTGACAACATTAGCCCCCTTCTTCCCGCTGGCATTCTGGCCCGGTATTGTGGGGAAATTCATGCATTACCTTCCGGTTACCCTGATCATAACCCTGTTTGCCTCATTGTTCGTAGCCTATATCATGAACCCGGTATTTGCTGTTTCCTTCATGCAGCATGAATATGAAAAGAAAGAGCACAAAACGAACATTCGCCGTTTACTGGGCATCAGCGGGATATTTCTTGGAATTGCCTTTCTTTTTTATGTCACCGGCGTTTTCGGAATGGGGAATCTGATGATCTTCTGCCTTTTACTAAATGCAGCCTACCGTCTTTTCTTCAAGGATGCCGCATTCAAATTTCAGAATTCCGGCTGGCCGAAAGTAATTTCCTTCTATGAAAAAAACCTGAGGTTCTTCCTGAAGAACAGGAATCCCTTTTACCTTTTCTATTTAGTTATTGCCCTTTTCGTCCTTTCTATCATCATTACCATGGTGACCAAACCCAAGGTGTTTTTCTTTCCCGATAATGCTCCGAACACCATCAATATTTTTATCAAGATGCCGGAAGGAACTGACCAAGTAGTAACAGATTCCATAACGAAACTCATTGAGAAGAAAGTGGACTTGATTTTTGGACCCAAGAATCCATTGGTGGAATCTATAGTTACGAATGTCGGTTTTGGCGCAGGTGATGGTATGTTCGACAGAACCACAGTCTCCAACAAAGGAAAAGTTTCTATCAATTTCATTGAAAGCCGTTACCGCCACGGGGTCAATACAAGCAAGTTCCTTGATCAGATCCGCAAATCAGTAAAAGATGTTCCGGGGGCTCAGATCAGTGTTGAAAAGAACCGGATGGGTCCTTCAACCGGGAAACCTGTTAACATTGAAGTCTCCGGGGAAAAACTGGATGAACTCATCGAAACTGCCATCAATTTCCAGAATTACTTAGATTCACTGCGTATCCCTGGTATCGAAAAACTGAAATCCGATTTCGACAATAAAAAACCCGAGATCACCGTCGATATCGACCGGGTCAGGGCTAACCGTGAAGGCATTTCGATTGGCCAGATCGGGTTGGAACTTCGCACGGCCATCTATGGCAAAGAAGTTTCCAAATACAAGGAAGATGAGGATGAATATCCCATCCAATTAAGATACACAGAAGAACAGCGCAAAAACATCGATAAGGTTATCAATGCCAAAATTACTTACCGGGATATGAACTCCGGCCAACTGAGGCAGATTCCGATCTCTTCTGTTGCAAAACTGGGATACAGGGATACCTATGGCGGGATTAACCGTAAGAATCTTAAGCGGGTGATCACCATCTCATCGGAAGTACTTTCCGGGTACACTCCAAACGAAGTTGTTGCCTCAATCAATCAATCACTGCAAGGCTTTAACATCCCAAAAGGGATCACGATCAACCTTACCGGCGAACGCGAAGACCAGGCCGAAACCATGATGTTCCTGATGAAAGCCATGATGGTTGCCATCGGGCTCATTTTCTTCATCCTGATCACCCAGTTCGGATCGGTAAGCAAATCCCTCATCATCCTGAGTGAAGTCGTATTCAGCATCATAGGTGTCCTTTTCGGGATATTCATATTCCACATGACCATAAGTGTAATCATGACCGGACTCGGTATCGTGGCGCTGGGAGGCATCGTGGTAAGAAACGGGATCCTGATCGTGGAGTTTTGCGACACCCTGAAAGAACGCGGGCTCAGAACACGGGAAGCCGTCATCCAGGCCGGAATGATCAGGATCACCCCGGTCATTCTCACAGCTACAGCAACCATTCTGGGATTGATCCCGCTTGCTGTTGGTATGAACATCAATTTTGTCACCATGTTCACCGAACTGAACCCTCATATTTATTTCGGCGGCGACAACGTTGCATTCTGGGGGCCCTTGTCCTGGACTATCATCTTCGGGCTGAGTTTTGCCACCTTCCTGACCCTCCTTTTTGTTCCCGCGTTATATCTTATCGACTTCGAAATGAAGCTTAAATTCAGGCGCAAAAGGCAGAACAGGGAACGAAGAAGAAGGTCAGCTTACATAGTCTGATATTTGAGGAATTGAGCTTCTTCTAAACCTTTTCCAGCAGCTTCGCCAGCCTGATCCTGTTCTTTACAAGATCAAGCAGGGATTGGATATACTCAGATTCCGACGATAAAAACTGGCTGTATTTCTGGTTCAGATCTGTATTTGATGATACGCCTTGCCTGTATTTTGTTAATGTTTTTTCATAGATCCTGCCGGCTAGATCAAGGCCTTTTTTCTTATTGGTGAATACCAGGTACGAGTTGGTAAAATCCTTCTTGGAAGTCTCAACTGCAAGCTGAAGGTTCACTTTTGTTTTTTCATCCATCACCTTCATTTTCTCTACATTCAGACGGGCCTGGTCCATGGAAAATTTGCGGCTTCCGCTACTCCAGATCGGGACCGTCAATGTGAGTCCCCAGTTTACAGTCTTGTACCAGGGGTACTTGTCATTGAAGAACGACCATTCATTTCGCTGGGCATTTCCCGAGATTCCAAAGAAACCAGCCAGTGTAGGCTGAAAGGCTGTTTTCGAGAGTTTGTATTGCATCAGGGTAAGGTATTCCTGTTTTTTGAGGTTCGTGTAATCGATGTTCCGGGTATAATCGAATTGCTGGTTGATAAGAACTTCCTGGTTCACATAATTAAGGAAGAAAGCCAGGTTATCGGTCAGTGTAATATCCTGCCCACCATTAATCCCCAGGAGAAATTTTAAATAATTATAGGCGATAAGCCGCTGGCTTTTGGTAATGGTCAGTGTAGCTTCCAGGTTCGAACGGTTCAATTCCATCTGGTCAACATCGATATCTTCAATCAACCCTTGTTTCAATGTTGCTTTACCATCTTCAACCATTTGGGCCACCGTTTTATAGGTTGAATCGAGGATCTTGGTGCTCTCTTCAACAATCAGAAGTCCGATGTAAGCTTCTGAAACAAGATCCCTTACATCCATTTTATCTTTCACCATCTTCTGCTTGGCCGTCTCAAGAAATGCTTTGGCCGCCTGAAGTCCGACCAGGTATTGACCGCTGTATATCAGTTGCGTCAGTTTTGCCCGCAAAGTGGCATTGTATTCCTGGCCAAAGGTGAGAGGGATTGAAGAACCAGAAGGGTATTTAGGTTGGCCCGCTGGTAACATTAAATTGATAAATTCTGCAGGAAGCAGGGTGACCGGCAAAGAGAGGTAATCCATGTAGTCAATGCCTCCGTCTATCTGTGGAAGGCCAATGGCGGTATTCTGTTTGACATACTTTTTTGCAATCTGCACATCATAGGCAGAGTTCTTCAGGTCATAGTTATTGATATAGGCATAATCCTGTGCCTCCTTCAAGGAAAATGATAATGCTGGTTTGAGTTGCGCCTGTGTTCTCGAGTAGAGGAAGAAGCATGAAACAGCAGCTATCAGGAAAAAAATCCGCTTCATTTGTTGAATTTGTTAAAATTTACTTTTCGTTTTTGTTTTTCGTAGTATTCAATTCCTTTGGGGTTTGCGATTCCCCGGATGAAGTTGTCGAACATCGCCTCAAAAAGGGTGTGGAAAGAAAACTTGTCTGCTGGGAAGAATTCCGGGTTATGCAGGTCGATGAGGCGGCGGATATAAAGACGCGCTACCAGTTCCACACTCAGGTCATCCCTGTAAACTCCCTGGTTGATCCCTTTCTCAAGATTGATCTGGATCTTTTTAAAGATAAAATTGATCCTTTCATCAATATGTTTGTGATAAATGTCGGGATAATATTTTTTCAGGTCAAAGGTCATCGAAGGACTCACATCGCGGAATCGTTCACCCACTTCTTTGCTGACCGTAAGCAGAATATCGATGGCATTTACGCCTTCAAAATTATAGGTATCAAAAATAATCTCAAAGTTCTCCCTTTCCAGGTCTAGCAGTTTCTCTACCAGTTCATTTTTACTGGAAAAAAGCTGATATAGTTTTTTCTTGGAGATGCCAACATCCCGGCATATATCGTCCATCGAAACACTGCGGACCCCATATTTGTAAAAAAGTTCTCTTACTCTTTCCAGAACATCAGTCAAAGTACTTTCCATGAAAATCCATTTAAATGAAACGTAAAATGAAGGAAAAAACCTGCGTGGAATTCATCAAAAAAGCTTGTAGATATAAGCAATTCACGAGTTTTATCGGATTTTCCCGTGAGGCAAAATTAATGAAATTTAACAAGAAACAAAACTAGGTTAAAAAGTTTTTTCGTTCTCTTATTCGACGATCATTTTTCGCCTGACCGATCGTTTATTATCCTTGAGGGAATAATAATACAACCCGGGTTCAAGGCCATAATGGGAGATATCAAAATACTCAACATAACGGCCGGGGTTGGATAGTTTATTATCGACCAATGTTGCGATCTTACGCCCGAAGAGATCAAATACTTCGAGGGTAATCCTCACCGGGCGTCGTATTTTATATGCAATGATGGTGTAAGAATTGACGGGATTAGGATAGTTCTGATCAAGGGTTGACGAAAGGTAGGATTCCGGTTTCTGATCTGTGCCGGTGAACAAGCTGTCGACGATGGCCGTCCACACGCTTAGCTGGCTGCTTTCCAGACGGGTCCAGATCGGCCTGACCACATTATTATAGGCCGTGATATTGGTATAGTCTCCAAAAAAAACAGTTGAGTTTGGAAAGAAAGGAGATTCGCTGACCTTGAAATTATTAAAGGTCTCTCCACCATCGCGGGAAACGGCCATGTAAACATCAGTTGAATTGTTTGAATAGCCCCTGCGGTCATAAAAAACAAAATAAATATAGCCGGTTTTCTGATCCACAGTCATCCACGTAAAAAACTGGTGCTTGCCGGGAGGATCGTCATTTACTCTTTTCCGGGGACTCCAGCTGATACCGCCATCTGTTGATTTGGTGAACCAGATATCGGTGTCGGTCAAACCGTTTCGCTGGTCGCTCCAGTTGATATAAATATTCCCACGATAAGGACCCTGGCTCAGGTCACAACAGGTTACCGGTAATCCATTGGTACGGTAAATACCCGGAATGGTATAATCCCATCCCCCTGGAATATCTGAAACAAACACATTCGTATCCATCCAGGTTTCTCCCTGGTCGAGCGAACGGTTGAAAACGATTCCCGCCGGACCGGCCCAGGATACATAGATTTCACCATTGGCACCTACTGCCGGAACAGCACCTTCAACAGTATTGTCGCTGTCGGTACAATCTCCCGCCACCCGGTTGATGCGTTTAGGAGAACTCCAGTCAAGACCCCCATTGGTTGATTTTGAAAATAAAATGATGGAACTGTCGGCCGGATTTGAAGTGCCATAAACATCAAATTGGGTCCAGCAAACATAAATGTTGTTCGTCTGCGGATCTATGACCGCCCATTCTTTATCCTGGGCCTTGATTCCATTCAGACCCAAATAGGTTCCATCGGTCCATGAAAGCCCCCCGTCAGTCGATTTCTGGCAAACGATCCTGTCAATCCAGTTGCCAAATGAAGGATTTGAGAGATGGAAATAGTAATAATTTCTTGCCGTGTCAATCACCAAACAGGGATCCCCATAAACACCATATTCAGAGGAAAGGTTTCCCTGTTCCCAATTCAGACCTCCATCACCGGAGGAATAAAACCAATCAAGATTCGCTCCTGCTACCATCTGGACCGGGTTTTTCGGGTTGATTGCTATGGTGGGCTCTTCCGGCATTAGCATATTCCCGATCATGACATTCGGGAATTGGGAAAAGGCCATTCTGTTCATGAGCAGGCATAGCACAATTAACAATTTAACCTTAAGCATCCGGAATCCGTATTTTTCCTAAAATTACTCAAAAACAATGTAGAAATTGGATCTGACCGAAATTTTCTGTATGTTTGAAAAAAACAAAATGATGTTTTATGAATCGTTTTCTTTCCATCATATTCGTGTTACTTTCCTTTACCTCGATAGCTCAGGTCGATGAATGGGCAACATTTTATGAGCTTTCTGGAAATAAAGAAACTCCCCGTTACCGGGAAACAATGGATTACTGTAAACGATTGGAGATGAATTCAAAATGGGTTCACCTGACCTCATTTGGAAAGAGTGGAGAGGGAAGGAACCTTCCATTGATGATCATTGACAACCGGGGTCTCACAGATCCGACGGCGATAAAAGCTTCAGGGAAACTGGTCCTGTTGATCCAGGCATGCATACACCCGGGAGAATGTGAAGGAAAGGATGCCGGCCTGATGCTGATCCGCGATATCGTTATCCATAAGAAATTCCCGGGTTTACTGGATCATATTTCCATTCTTTTCATACCGATCTTTAATGTGGATGGCCATGAACGGTTTGGACCTTATAACAGGATCAATCAGAACGGCCCGCGGGAGATGGGCTGGCGTGTATCAGCCAATAACCTGAATCTGAACCGCGATTACCTGAAAGCGGATTCACCGGAAATGCAGGCCTGGCTGAAAATGTTCAACGACTGGATGCCGGATTTTTTTATCGACTCCCATACCACAGATGGCGCCGATTACCAGTATGTGCTGACTTACCAGATGGAACTCTATGGCGATATGGACCCGGGTTTAACGGAATGGTCGAAGAATATCTTTCTGACAGACTGGTCCACCCAACTGGAGGAAGCAGGTTTTCCGGTGTTTCCATATATCGAATTTCGCAACTGGCATGATCCGGAAAGCGGGATCGAATTCAGTGTCGGACCGCCCATGCTTTCCCAGGTCTATACAAGTCTCAGGAACCGGCCCGGTTTGCTACTGGAGACCCATATGCTGAAACCATACCAACAGCGGGTCTCTGCAACTTATGAAGCAATGAAAGTCACTCTTGGCATTCTTGGCAAGGAATCAGGAAACCTGAAAAGAATGATTCGGCAGGCAGATGAAAATGTGGCGGGAATGGATTTCAGGAACTCCCCGTTTCCGCTCAGGTTCGAAACGCTGAGCGACAGTACTATGGTGAATTTCTTAGGCATTGATTACAAAAAGTTGAAAAGCGAAATTACCGGTGAGGATTACTATCAATACGGTAAAACGAAGTCCACTTTCCGGATCCCGGTTTTCAATAAAACAAAACCCGTTTCATTTGCCAGGCTTCCTGAAGCTTATATTATTCCGGCAGAATGGAAGACCGTGATCGAACGGCTTGAACTTCATGGAATTAAAGTAAAACGGTTGTCCAAAGATACAACCCTTACAATTACTACCTGGAAATTCTCCAACCCTAAATGGCAATCCAATCCTTTTGAAGGAAGACATCCCCTGACTGCCTTTGAAAGTAAGGAGATCACCGTATCCCGGGATTTTCAGGCAGGTTCAGCAATCGTGGATATGGCCCAGCCGGGAGCAAAGATCATCGTCCATCTTCTTGAGCCAAAAGGGAACGGGTCTTTCCTCTACTGGGGCTTATTTGATGCCATTTTCGAGCAAAAAGAATATGCTGAAAATTATATTATGGAAATGATGGCTACAAAAATGTTGGCTGAAGACCCGTCACTCAGGACTGAATTTGAAAAGAAGAAAACTGGGGATACGGTTTTTGCAAAGAACCCCAATTCAATCCTCAACTGGTTTTACAGTAAAACTCCTTACTGGGACAGTCATAAAGATGTTTATCCGATAGGGAAAATTTTCGACCGGAAATGTGTGGATGGATTACGATTCCAATAACCCCTACCGGACCCTGATCTTTTCCCCTTTTTTTATGATCCCGATCACCACAGCATCGCTGATCCCTGCCAGCCGGCATTGTTCGATAAACTTATCCGCTTCCTTTGCAGGCAGAGTGATCAGCAATCCCCCGGATGTCTGTGCATCCGACAGGATCACTTTGGCCAGTTCAGGAACACTTTCATCCCAGTCTACAATGTCTTCGACGAACTGAAGGTTGTTGCGGGTTCCTCCCGGGATCATATTCATGGCTGCAAGCTCCCATGTCATCGGCAGGACCGGTACTTTTTTATGATCGATCTCAGCACCGGTATTTCTTCCACTGATCATCTCCTTCAGGTGCCCCAGCAACCCGAACCCGGTCACATCCGTGCAGGCGCTCACAGGAAAAGCAGTCATGACTTCAGCGGCTTTATTATTCAGCTGGGTCATCATAGCAATCATACGTTTTTCAGTTTCCCGGTCAACGAGGCCGCGTTTTATCCCTGTAGAAAGAATGCCGGTGCCAATGGGTTTGGTCAGGATGATCGCGTCGCCTGGTTTCGCTGAAGAATTTGTGAGGATTTTCCCCGGGTCAATACTACCGGTAACAACCAGTCCGAATTTTGGTTCCGTATCTTCGATGGTGTGTCCCCCGATAATACTGATTCCTGCTTCCGAGACTTTATCCGTAGCTCCCCGGAGGATTTGCTGAAGAACCTCAGGCGGAAGAAGTTTTTCAGGGAAACATACAATACTCAATGCAAACAAGGGCTTTCCACCCATGGCATAGATATCACTCAATGCATTGGCCGCAGCAATTGCTCCAAAATCGTAAGGGTCATCCACAATCGGGGTAAAAAAATCAACGGTCTGGACAATGGCTGTCCGGTCATCGATCCTGTACACTGCTGCATCATCCGGATCCTTCAATCCGACGAGAACATTCGGATCCTCAGAAACCGGTAAGTTCCTCAGGATCTTTTCAAGGTACTGCGGACGGATTTTGCAGGCACAGCCTAATCCGTGGGTGAAGTGGGTGAGCTTGATTACAGATGCTGGATACTGGATGCTGGATGCTGGATCAGGGATTTGGGATGAGGAATGTGAGATGTGGAATGGTGGATGTTGGATTCCGGACGTCGGATACTTGATAGTTGAGGATGGAGGATGGAGAATGCCTGCATGCCGGACAGGCAGGGAGGATTGATTTGTAAGCGATTTATAAGCATTAATGATTATTGGAATAGCTTGATCGATTTCGGACCGATCGGTCAATCGCCCCAGTGAGAACCGGACTGAACCCATGGCAAAATGATCAGGGACTTTCATGGCAGCCAATACCGGGGAGATCACTTCACTTCCTGAATGGCAGGCTGCACCTGCCGAAGCGGCGACCGGGGCCATTCTTTCAAGTAAAAGGGCGGCTTCAACCCAAGGGAAGCTGATGTTAAGGGTGTTGGGTAATCTTTTGTCAGGATGGCCATTCAGTTTAATTTCCGGAAATTCAATATTGATCTGTTGAAATAGAAAATCCCTGAGTTCCTGCACATTGTCAGCTGGTCGATGCAGGCTTTCAACAACTATCTCACATGCTTTACCAAATCCCACGACAGACATCACATTTTCGGTTCCTGCACGCAGGTTCTGCTCATGGTCAGCGCCATGAATGAGTTTTTCAAGGTGAACCCCGCGACGGATGAACAAAGCCCCGACACCCTTGGGTGCATAGATTTTATGGCCTGCCAGGGAAAGAAGGTCCACTTTCATTTTCCCTACATCCACCGGGATCTTTCCTGCACTCTGGGCTGCATCACTGTGAAAGGGTATTTTATGCTTTCCCGCGATCTGACCGATTTTTTCAACCGGTTGGATCGTGCCGGTTTCATTGTTTGCATGCATGATGGTTACCAGGATCGTGGAGGAAGTAATATTTTTTTCCACATCGGTTGGATCTATCTGTCCGTATTCATCCACCGGGAGATAGGTGACTGTGAATCCCAGCTTTTCCAGGTAACGGCACACCTCCATCACGGAAGGATGTTCGATGCAGGAGGTGATGATATGGCTTCCCTTATCCCTGTTGGCAAAAGCAATACCCTTAATAGCAAAATTGTTCGATTCAGTGCCCCCGCTGGTAAAAATGATTTCATCGGGATGGCAGTTCAGCATTGCTGCAACTTGCTTCCGCGCAGTTTCAATCGCTTCCTTGGCCCTGACACCTTCTGCATGGATGCTGGAAGGATTCCCGAAAAAATCCTGCAGGAAGGGCCTCATGACATCTGCTACAAGAGGATCAATTGGGGTGGTTGCGTTATAATCAAGGTAAATGCTTTCCATGGTTTAAAACGTATTTCTTATTATCGATTTCCCCTTTTCCAGGATGAGTGCGGCATTTTTTAACGGATCATTGTCTTCAATGGATATTGAGTATATTTCCTGGTTTATCCGTTTCAAAACGGAATGATTATAGGTTTTATCATAATACGATAATGCCAGTCCGGCAATTATTTTGAAATCGCCGGTATCGATCGCCGTCAGCGCGGTTTTTGTGTTGGTTCCTCCCAGTTTTTCACTGATCTTCAATACCGCATTTTGCAAGTTCTGTTTTTCGACCTTTGAATATTCATCGATAAGCCGGTGTATCCTTTGTTCCCTGCTATTCTCTATCTTGATCATTATGGCGCGGTTCATCTGATCAAACAAGGGATCCGGGATGCTGACGTTCCCGATCATCCGGCTTTCATCTTCAATCCACACGAGCCTGGAAGGATCGATATTCCCCCAATTTGCAAAAATTTCATTTTCAAACTGTTCATTAGTGGGTTGATCGGGTTGTCCGAATCCTCCGAAAACAGATCCCTTATGACATGCCAGTTTTTCCAGATCAAGAATTTGTTCCCCCATCATTCCTAGAAGGTGAAGCATTTCCGTTTTCCCGCTTCCGGTCAGTCCCCCAAGAACAATGATGTTTGCGGGCTTTGAAAACTGTTCCCGGACATATCGCCGGTAGGCTTTATATCCTCCATCCAGGACCATAACCTCAAAACCAGCGACCTGGAAAAGCCAGGCCATGCTTTCACTCCGTAACCCGCCTCTCCAGCAATGTACCAGTATCTTTTTCTGTCCGGAAATTTTATGCACCTGTTTAACGAAATCAGCCAATTTCGGGCCTGCCAGTTCCAACCCCTTTAACACCGAACCTTCCCTTCCGGAATTTTTATAAAGTGTACCCACGACTGCCCGTTCCTCATTATTAAACAGAGGCAGGCTAATGGCGCCTGGAATGTGCCCCTGGAGGTACTCTTTCTCCGAGCGCACGTCAATTACCGGAAGTACGCGGGCCCGGTCAAGAAATTCAACTGCTGTGAGGTAGTTTATCATTTGAAGGATAAATTTACCAAATTATCCATATGAAGAAGATATTTACTTTTTTCACTCCCTGTCTCGCCCTGATCCTTACTGATTATTTTCTTATCTTTGCAACCTCATGTAAAATCCCTTTCTGAATGAGCGACAGGATCAATCATGAATGCGGGATAGCCCTGGTACGCCTTCTGAAACCACTCGAATATTACCTGGCAAAGTATGGCACCGCGACCTATGGTATGAATAAATTGCATCTCCTGATGCAGAAGCAGCACAACCGTGGGCAGGATGGAGCAGGGATTGCCAGCATCAAATTCGATCTTGAACCTGGCAACAAATACATCAACCGCCTGCGTTCTGATTCCGATTCACCGATTAAAGATATTTTTTCAACTTTCCATGAACAGATACAACAGGTTTCCGAAAGGCATCCACAGCGCCTTTGCGATGTAAACTGGCTGAAATACAACGTCAAGTTTATCGGGGAACTCTACCTGGGACATTTACGCTATGGCACCTTCGGAAAAAATTCCATGCTGAACATCCATCCCTTCTTACGCGAAAATAACTGGATGACGAAGAACCTGGTGCTGGCCGGTAATTTCAACCTTACCAATGTAGACGAGCTTTTTGAAAAGCTCATTGACCTTGGGCAATATCCCGTTGAAACCTCTGACACCATAACTATCCTGGAGAAGATCGGTCATTTCCTCGATGAAGAGAATGAAGCCCTTTACCGGAAATTCAAAGAACAGGGCTTTCCGAAACGGGAGATAACAAAGCAGATTGCCAAACACCTTGACATCCGGCGGATATTAAAGAATGCGGCCGAAAGTTGGGATGGCGGTTATGTTATCGCCGGGTTGCTGGGTCATGGGGATGCTTTTGTAATGCGTGATCCCAGCGGGATCCGGCCGGCATTTTATTACCGTGACGAGGAAGTCGTCATTGCCACTTCCGAACGTCCTGTCATACAGACCACCTTTAATGTTCCCTTTGAATCGGTGAAGGAATTAAAACCCGGGTATGCCCTGATTGTTAAAAAAGACGGGACAGTTTCCGAAAAACAATTCCGTAAACCCCTTGAGAAGAAAGCTTGTTCCTTCGAGCGGATCTATTTTTCCCGTGGAACAGATAAAGAGATCTACCGGGAAAGAAAAAACCTGGGTAAGTTTCTTGCACCCTCGATTCTTAAAGCCATCGATTATGATCTTGAGAATACCGTTTTCTCCTACATCCCGAATACGGCTATCGATGCTTATTATGGTCTGATCGAAGAAATTGGACTTTTTTGCAACACCATCAAGAAAGACCGCATTCTGGAAGCCCGCGGGAAACTGACACCGGCCGAGCTCGATGCCATCCTGAAACTGGGCCCAAGGGTGGAAAAGGTAGCCGTGAAAGACATGAAACTGCGGACTTTCATTGCACAGGATTCCCAGCGTGACGACCTGGCTGCACATGTATACGATATCACATACGGAAGCATCCGTAAAGGGAAAGACAACCTGGTTGTACTCGACGATTCCATTGTCAGGGGAACCACACTGAAACAAAGCATTATCCGCATCCTTGACAGGCTGGAGCCAAAAAAGATCATCATTTCTTCCTCCGCACCACAGATCCGTTACCCCGATTGCTATGGCATCGACATGGCCAAACTCTCTGATTTTATCGCTTACAAAGCCACCATCGAATTGCTGAAAGAATCCCACCAGGAAAACGTGATCAACGATGTGTATAAAAAATCAAAAGCCCAGGAACACTTTCCCAAGGAACAAATTCAGAATTTCGTCAAAGAAATTTATAAACCCTTCACAGCCCACAGAATATCGGAAAAAGTTTCTGAACTCCTGACACCATCTTCGGTCAGGGCAAAGATCGAGATCATCTACCAGACCATTGAAGACCTTCATACGGCTTGCCCCAACCATACAGGCGATTGGTATTTTACAGGAAATTATCCGACTCCCGGAGGGAACAAAGTGGTGAACAAATCCTTTCTCAATTATATAGAGGGGAAAAATGTCAGGGCCTATTGAGGTCTCATAACATGAAAAATACCGGCTTCCCGGTGAAATCACCTTCTTGTATATCTGAACCTTCTCACATGGAACACCATCTGTCTAAAAAGAAGAGTTTTTTAGTTTTATTGATTCTATGCATTTTTACAACGATCATTTATTCAGGAATGCTAAAATATCCATTACTGTCTAATGATGACATGGATTTTTTTACAAAATATCCTGAAATTCTAAATCTTTCGTGGAAAAGTATTGTGAAATATTTTTCTTCATACCATGTCACATTGTACCAACCAATTACAGTCCTGTCGTTTGCCCTTAACTATCATTTTACAGGAACATCCCCTATCCCGTTGCATTCCGTGAATCTTGGGTTCCATTTAATAAACATCCTTCTTGTATTCATATTATTCAATAACCTGTTTAAAAAGCCAATACTTGCTCTCTTAATTTCTTTCTTCTTTGCTGTTCATCCTATGAATGTAGAAGCTGTCACATGGGTTTCAGCAAGGAGTAGCACTATGTATGCTTGTTTTTACTTGCTTTCGCTTATCTTTTATATAAAATATATCACAGGCAAGCAACAATTCCACATCTTATTCATTTCATTTCTATTCTTTGTCCTTTCATTATTCTGTAAAGTACAAGCTGTTACGCTTCCTCTTCTTCTTCTGTTAATTGATTATTTTTCAGATCGTAAGAAAATCAAACTACTTCTTGTTGAAAAGTTGCCTTTTATTATCCTGAGTGTTGTTTTTATTTTAATTGCCTTCGGCAATTTCGAGACTTTAACTTTTTTTACCCATTCTAAAATAAAATCATTTACCGACTTTGACCTGATATTCCTGAACGGGCGTACATTATTCTTTTATCTTCAGAAGTTTCTGGTTCCTGTTGATCTTTCGGCTATTTATGTTTTCCCTGTAAAAGCAGGATCCTGGTTGCCTTTTGAGTATTACATTTATACTATAGTAGTAATTATGCTATTTGTCTTTATTCTTAAATTCCGGAAAAATAAAGATCTTATCCTTGGGGCAGGGATTTTTCTGTTCACAATCTCGATTAATTTACCATTGAATTCCGTACGGAATGTCATCTTTGCCGATAGGTATGCATATTTCCCATATTTAGGCCTTCTGTTAATTTTAGCTTCGTTTTATCAGATCTTTGTCGAAAAAAATTCCAATACCCATAGAAAGTACATCTATGGAGTAACGATTTTTATCCTTATCTATGGATTATTCCTTTCTTATGAGACCTGGGAAAGAAATAAAAAATGGGAAAATGACCTGACGCTTGCAACAGATGTTATTCAAAAAAATCCTTCCGTGCCTTTTATTGCAAAAATCTACAGAAAGCGGGGGAACTATTTGGCAAAACATCAGATGATTCAGGAATCTGTTCTTGATTATTCAAAAGCAATCGAACTGGATCCGGATGATATAGACTCCTACATATTCAGAGCTTATTCTAATCTGAAATTAAATAAGCTGAGAGAAGCTCTTCCTGATCTGGATAAAGGAATTGAGAATAAACCAAATTCAAGTACTTTATATGCCAACCGGGCAATGGTAAAGTTGAATATTGGAGATGGAATGGGTGCATGGTCAGATTGTAATAAATGTTTATCTCTCGATTCTACCAATGCGGAAGCATATAATTTCAGGGCTATATTAAAATTCCGGTCAGGTGATTTACCTGGGGCACAACAAGAACTCAAGACTGCCATCAGGTTTAACAACCAATATGCAGAAGCATATAAAAACCTTGGAATAGTCTTTCATCAATTAGACGATCCTGGTCAGGCTTGCTATTATTGGGGAATAGCTGCAAGGCTTGGCGATCGACAGGCTGTTCAATTTATGAAGATAAACTGCCTGTTAAGATAATCCGGTACTTCGTCAGGGATTTTACAAATTTTTAATAGTCCAAGGAATTCAGGTAAAAGGGCAGGAACGGTATTATTCCTTACTTTGTCATGGCTTCGCTGATTTTTGTTGCTATGGCAGCAAATTCTTCCGGTGACAGTTTTAGTTTCGGCTTACGGAAATCGATATCATAGATCGTTTTCAGGGGGACCAGGTGAATGTGGGCATGCCTCACTTCAAGTCCGATAACTGCAATACCGATCCGTTCGCATGGAATTACTTTCAGCATGGCTGCAGCTACCTGCTTGGCAAATAAGAACAACCCCGAGTATTCTTTATCTTCGATGTCGAAAATATAATCTGTCTCCTTTTTGGGAATAACCAGGGTATGTCCCTCTGCAAGCGGGTGAATATCGAGGAATGCATAATAATTTTCATCCTCGGCAACTTTGTAAGAAGGGATCTCTCCATTAATGATCCGCGTGAAGATACTTGCCATTAATGTCCGTTTTTTCTGGATATTTCAATAATCTCAAATGCGACAGTACCGGCGGGTACCGTTATTTCAACTTTATCACCGATACTTTTTCCCAGAAGTCCTTTGGAGATGGGTGAATTGATAGAGATTTTCCCCAGTTTTACATTGGCTTCATTTTCGGGAACCAGGGTATAGGTGACCACGCTGTCATTTTGTGTATTTTTCAGTTTAACGGTGGAAAAGATCAGTACTTTAGTGCTATCAAGTTTGGATTCATCCAGAAGGCGGGCATTGCTGATCACTTCCTGGAGTTTGTTTATCTTGAGCTCCAGCATGGATTGAGCCTCCTTTGCAGCGGCGTATTCAGCATTCTCTGAAAGATCTCCCTTATCCCTTGCTTCGGCAATCTGCTTTGAAATCGAAGGGCGATCCAAGGATATCAATTGTTGCAGCTCCTCCTGGAGTTTAGATAAACCTTCCTTCGTATAATACTTGATCTCAGTCATGGCTTCATGTTTTCAGCGACCAGATAATAAGGCAAAAGACCCTTTGTAAGGGCCTTATGCCATATAAAAATAGTGATATAGGACTAAATGAGGTTAAGGTGATTTCTAAAAGTTGAGCTTCAGCCCGACACAATGAGTGCCGGAATATGGGTTTGTAGATCTGTAAGAATAATCAATCCCGATGCCTGTTTCTTTTTCCTTATTGAAGGGAACAAAAACAGAGAAACCTGCATTCAGACCGGTAAATACGGTTCCACGGTCGGCAACGGAGGAACTGAAGATACCATCCTGATAAGTGTACCCGGCCCTGATGGCAAAATAAGGTTTCAATGCATACTCGAGACCCAGGGTAAACTGGTCTTTGGTGAAAGAGTTTGAAGTGAAGTTACCCGCCAATGTGATACGGTGCATATCTCCGATAAGAAAGTCATAGGAAGCCCCGATCCTCAAGGTAGCAGGCATCTCAAAGGTTTCCGACCGGGTGTCAACTGTAAAGAGGTCATTATCATTTCCATGAGTCGGGATAACCGCGCGGAAGGAAAGACCGTCACCGGTAAATTTCATTGTCGGGCCGATATTTTTAAGGGCCACGCCAAACTTAATCTGGTCTTTATCTCCGGTGATATATTGAACCCCGGCGTCGAGAGCAATCCCTGTGGCGCTGGCATCAGCAATGGATTCGGAAATGATTTTAATATTCAATCCACCGTTAATGCTGTTTGAAAACGCTTTTGAATAAGCAAGATTGATATTGAGTAAATTTGGCTTAAAAGTACCAAGGTTTCCTTCAGGGGAATTTGTCGTGGTGATATTAACTTCACCAAAATTCATCGACATGATGGCTAAGCTGAGGACCCCCTTATTCACTCCCAATTTCTGAGAAAATCCGAAATTCATGATTTTTATATCGGCTCCCTGCAGGTAATCGGTATACGAAAAGATGATCTCTGTCCCTTTGGTTAAAGCTGTACCGGCAATATTGGCATACATGGCTTCCAGACCATAGGCATTGGAAGTATTCACGCTTCCCCAACCCGAACTCCTTGCCCACGGATCGATCATTAGCTCCGGTGCCCCTGCCTGACCCGAGCGGTCCTTATTACCGGCAGAAACCTTATCCATAGGAAGGACCATCAATCCTGCTAAGAATATTCCAAATAAGAGGCTATAAATATTTTTCATATTCGTAATTTTTATTTTTCTAACCATATATTTCTCTGTTCACAGTTCAAAGGAAGTATTAGAACGAATTCAAGTCAGTGGGACGCATTATTCCAAACCATTTTAAGGTCCTTTCACCTAGTCCATCTGCTTTCACATGGATCAGGTATATTCCTCCCGAGATCGGAATTCCAGCGAAGTTTTTCAGGTCCCAGTCGATGGATGTCTTCGCATCAGTATTCACATCTGCTGTTGATCCTCTGGGTTCGGTGATACCCGACTTATCAACATCAAATTGCCGGATCATTGTTCCACTCATGTTGAAGATCGTAACTGTGCTTTTGAGTGGCAGGTTGACGATCTTTACCCTGTTATCCAATTGATTTCTTTCATAATCGTTGTATCCATAATATGGGTTTGGAACTACGTTGACCAGGTCAAGTTCGCTTTTTTGTGTGGATAGATCCTGCTGGGTAGTTGCAATCGTTGCAGTATTGAACGAATATTCAGGCCAGCATTGGTTTTCGGCTGTATCTGAATAGGAGGCCGGCAGGGGTTGGGAGAAATACCGACTATAAGATTTTGATATACGGATCTGGATTTTTACTTCGTTGCTGAGCCATTCCTTCCCTTCAACTGCTAAAGGTATACCGACATACATACACGATCCAAATCCATAGGCTTGCCAGATCTGGGCCGGCTTTTTAGCAATATGGGTCAGGAAGTAAGCACCACCGTCATAAGCAGGAAAATTCAAATCCTTCCCGACAACCTGGGTACGAAGAGATCCCATAATATAAACATAATGCATACCGCCGAAAACAGGTTGACCCATCACAGAACCACCGGCATCAAAAATCCGTGTCGATGGATTCCACAGCATATCCCGGCCGTTATCTTCAGTGAGCCATGAATTCTCACCGAACATAATGTTCAGTCGTTCTCCGGTTTCGAGGTTGAGGGCATATCCGGGGAACCAACCCATTCCGGTAGACCGGATAAAGTCAGAGTTATACATTGGGTTTGTGCTGACAACACCTGTATCTCCATCCACATTCACAGAAGCATGTTTTCTAAAGTCAAACTTTGCCGCTCCTCCTTCGGATAATTTTGCATTAGGACACATTTCAAGAACCGGGCAGCGCGTCCATTTTGTTTTATCGGGAGTAATAACAATATCAACCGATGCCAGCCTGTCCATACTACTGCTATACTTGGATGGTGTTGAAATGGCTGGTGCAATATTGGCAAATCCACCTGCCACCTGATCGTTTGCAACAGTAAGGCAATAGGGTGCCCAGGATCCCTCCTGGATCTTTGCATAATTCTTATCCGGATCCCACGGGTGATTCGTTCCCATATCCCAGTCGTAGAGTGTAGCATCCCCGCCTCTGTAAACACCGGCACGGATCCAGTTCAGCGGGCTAAAAGGAATATCATTGTCCTGAACTCCGCCAAGCCACATCCTGGAGCTGTCGGCATAAATTGCAACAGGAGCTGA
>Ga0182027_10001394_pt1 | contig 40628 bp, 35 predicted proteins | sample 712E1DmetaG_FD_121300 | JGI IMG/M metagenome (GOLD analysis project Ga0182027, IMG submission 121300) | Permafrost microbial communities from Stordalen Mire, Sweden - 712E1D metaG (Illumina Assembly) | ecosystem: Environmental > Terrestrial > Soil > Wetlands > Permafrost | place: Sweden...
ATCAGGGCGCTTCTCACAACGCCGATCGACGCGATACCCGACCTTTCGGATGTCCAGGTGATCGTCTACACCGAAGCGAAAGGACAATCGCCGCGAATCGTCGAAGATCAGGTCACGTATCCGCTCACCACGTCGCTGGTGTCCGTGCCGGGCGCCAAGGTCGTGCGCGGCTATTCCTTTTTCGGATACTCGCTTGTCTATATCATTTTCAAGGACGGTACCGACATTTACTGGGCCCGGTCCAGGGTTCTTGAACTTCTCAACTACGCGCAGAAAAGACTGCCGCCTGGAATCGTCCCCACCCTGGGGCCGGACGCGACGGGCGTGGGCTGGGTGTTTGAGTATGCGCTGACGTCGCCGACCAGGTCCCTGGCGGAGTTGCGTTCGCTGCAGGACTGGTATCTCAAGTATCAATTGACCGGCATCGAGGGGGTCAGCGAAGTCGCGAGCATCGGCGGGTATGTCAAGCAATATCAGGTCACCGTTGATCCTGTCAAGCTACAATCCTATGGTATCCCGATTAACATGGTGGAAATGGCGATCAAAAACAGCAACGCGGACGTGGGCGGCGAGGTGATCGAAATGGCTGAGTCGGAATTCATGATCCGCGGCATGGGATACATAAAGTCGATCGACGATATACGGAACATTCCGCTCAAGGCGGGGATGCGTGGGAAGGCGCCATCCTCCTCCGAGGACGTCGAAGCGCCGCCGGTTTTTTTGGGTGATGTCGCAAATGTCAATCTTGGGCCCGAGATGCGGCGCGGTGTCGCTGAGCTCGACGGAACGGGCGAGGTTGCCGGAGGCGTGGTGATCATCAGGTTTGGCGAAAATGCGCTGTCGGTGATCGATGCGGTGAAAAAGAAACTCGAAATCGCGCAGCAGGGGTTGCCGCCTGATGTCAAGATAGTTCCGGTCTACGACCGGTCAAATCTCATCCAGCGCGCCATTGATAATCTTCGGGATAAATTGCTGGAGGAAATACTCATTGTTGCGTTTGTCTGCATCCTTTTCCTGCTGCACGCCCGAAGCGCGTTGGTCGCGGTGTTCACGCTGCCCACGGCAATACTCATCTCGTTTATCATCATGCGCCTGCAGGGCCTCAATGCAAATATCATGTCCCTGTCCGGAATTGCAATCGCGATCGGCGCAATGGTGGACGCGGCGATCATCATGATCGAGAACCTCCACAAGCATCTCGAACGCAACAACAGCCTTGCGCCGCCCGACAGGAAAAGTCACTGGGACGTCGTGAGTGAGGCTTCGCGCGAGGTCGGGCCCTCGCTCTTCTGGTCGCTCTTGGTCATTACGGTTTCATTCGTGCCGGTTTTTTCTCTCACGGAGCAGGAAGGCAGGTTGTTCAAGCCGCTTGCGTTCACAAAAACATATTCCATGGCCGCGGCCGCCATCCTTGCCATCACCATCGTGCCCATCCTCATGGGATTTTTCATCCGCGGAAAGATTCCGGCCGAAGAACGCAACCCGATAAACAGGTTCCTGATATCCTTTTACCATCCGATCGCCCGTTTCGTCATGAAACGGCCGAAAACGATAATCGTTCTTGCGATCGGGCTGATAGCGCTTACGATATTCCCGCTGCTTCGCCTCGGGTCGGAGTTCATGCCGCCCTTGTGGGAAGGCGATCTGCTCTACATGCCGACGACGCTCCCGGGTGTCTCCATAACCAAGGCCAAGGAGATACTGCAGCAGACCGACAAAATCATCAAGACATTTCCTGAGGTCAAGAGCGTGTTCGGCAAGGCGGGCAGGGCGGAGACCGCGACCGATCCCGCCGGACTTGACATGCTGGAAACGACCATTCAGCTCAAACCGACGTCTGAGTGGCGGAAAGGGATGACGCACGAAAAGCTTGTCGACGATCTCGATGCCGCGATAAAGTTCCCGGGTTTGACAAACGCCTGGACCATGCCGATAAAAACGAGAATCGACATGCTTTCGACAGGCATCAAAACGCCTGTCGGCATCAAGATTTCCGGCGCGAATCTCGATACGCTGGAGCGTATCGGCAGGGACGTCGAAGAAGTCATGCGCGGCGTGAAGGGCACCACCTCGGCATTCGCCGAGCGCACGGTCGGCGGTAATTATCTGGACGTTGCCATCGATCGCAGGCAGGCAGCACGATTCGGGGTCCAGGTGGGTGACATCCAGAATGTGATTCAAACCGCTTTGGGTGGCATGACCATCACTACCACCGTTGAAGGGCTGGAGCGATATCCTGTCAATCTTCGATACAGCCGCGAACTTCGCGACAATATTGAAGAACTCAAACACGTGTTGGTGGCATCCGCCGACGGTCGCCAGGTGCCGCTCGGTCAGGTGGCGACGATCACGCCGACAAAAGGACCGATGGTCGTGCGCAGCGAAAACACGCGGCCTAACGCCTGGGTATTCGTTGATATTCGGGGGATCGATATTGGCACCTATATCAAGAACGCGCGACGCGCAGTGGCGCAGAGTGTCAAGATTCCGGTCGGTTATACCGTGGTGTGGAGCGGCGAGTTCGAAAACATGGAACGAATGCAGAAGCGAATGATGGTGGTCATTCCGCTTACAATATTCATAATTCTATTTATCATCTTTCTGAATACTAAATCGCTTACCAAAACAGCGATTGTCTTTCTCGCCGTGCCGTTTTCGCTGGTCGGCGCGATTTGGTTCATCTACATTCTCGGGTATAACATCAGCTTGGCCGTGTGGGTGGGTATTATCGCTTTGGCAGGCTTGGATGCGGAAACAGGCGTTATCATGCTCCTGTATCTTGAAAATGCCTTTGATGATGCAAAGAAAAAGGGCCTCATGAACACGCTTGCCGAATTACGAAACGCCATCGACCATGGGGCGGTGCAGCGCGTGCGGCCTAAAATAATGACCGCCTCGGTTATCATCGCCGGATTGTTGCCGATCATGTGGAGCTCGGGAACCGGGTCGGACGTCATGAAACGCATCGCAGCGCCCATGGTCGGGGGAGTTATCACGTCCGTGATCATGGAGCTTCTGGCGTATCCTGCGATTTATTATTTGTGGAGGAAACGGGGGATTAGGGAAAAATAGAAATCCGAGAAGGAAAGACGCCTTGCCAAGGCGTCTCTACAGAATTGTCGTAAATCATTTTTCACAAACAGGAGGTTCTATGCGGTTCACGAAGATGTTAAGAAACGTCGTTCCTGCGGCAGTTGTCGTTGCAATGCTTGCGGCTACGGGGTCGATGGGACAGTCGGAAAACGGCATGAAGGGTGATACAGCAAAGACAACAGCGCCAGTAAAACAACTCAAGCCCCAGACCACGTGTCCGGTCACGGGTGACCCGATCGACAAAAAGCTGTATGTCGACTACAAGGGAAAAAGGATTTATGTCTGCTGCGCCAGTTGCATTGCCAAGGTGAAGAAGAATCCTGAAAAGTATATCAAGAAGCTTGAAGGAATGGGGCAGGGCGTCGAGACGATAGGCGAAAACTCCGTAAAGGAAAGCAGTAACACCAAACCAGACTCGTCAGCCGCAGTCGAAGCGGGATATTGGACATGCCCGATGCATCCGGAAATCCACCAGGCCGGGCCCGGGCAATGCCCGATCTGCGGGATGAATTTGATTTACAAGAAAGTGGAAAAGAATTCCAAGGAAACGAAAAGTATGGACAACGGCAAGATGAAGATGTAATGTTCCGCGGAATCCTGCACAATTGCCGGCATTTGATCCCGTTCAATTGCCGGTGTTCCTCGGTCTCAAGTCAGCGGGCTCACCTGCAAATGTACCGGCTTCTGCAGGCCGACAATCGTGGGCTCACCGTTGAAGTCAATTACCCGGATCGCGGCGTCATCGGGTATTCCATGCTTTGTGAATTCAAGCATTTTCCGACTGGCAAAAGCCCTGTCTTTTCCGATCAAGAGGACGAGTGGCCCGGAAAAATTTTCCGGTAGGAGGAGCACCGCGTCCGTCCGGCGGACGCGTTCCAGCTTTTCGCCTTCCTGTTCGTCCCGCGCAACGACAATCCAATCGCTGTTATCTTTGAAGAAGTGGCGGCCAATCTTCAGAAGCGGCATGTCCGCGATGTCCGGCGCTTTGGACCATGCAAGGTATTCGCGGAGCCGCGCCGCAAATACCTCGTTTGTCAAAAGGCAACCGCCTGCAGGACACCGGTATTCGTTGATTCCCTTGTCTCTGGCAAGCGCGATTTGGGGTTTCCTGGAACGTCCGGAGATCGACAGCAGTGCACTGCGGTCGACGAGGCCGGTCCGCTCGGGCGCGGTCGGTTTCAAAACATTTGCAGACAGCGGGCGGAGAATAAGATCGCCGACGCCGGATTGACGGTCGATAAGTTCAAGCGACCGCTTGTGCTGTGACATGGGCCGCTGACCCAGAACCTCGCCGGTGAACAGAAAATCCGCGCCGATCTCACGCATATATTCCGTTGCCTTCTTGATTTTCATTATCCTGCAGTCGATGCACGGATTCATGCCTCTGCCGTACCCGTGCTTGGGCACTCGCACCATGTCAAGATACTCGCTCTCAAGGACTATCCGCTTCAACGGAATATTGCCCAGTTGTTTGACTGCCGTGATCACGGATGCGCATCCGGCTGACTTGGGCGTGCAGGTGCAAAAGGGCGAAACGAAGTTGACAGCATGCACTTCGATTCCCAGATCGATAAGAATTTTCGCCGCCAGCGTGCTATCAAGACCGCCGGACAAGAGGCCCACTGCTTTGGTCATAAGTCCTTATTGCGTTTTCTTGAGATCACCCACATACATATTTCGAAGTAAACTACGTTTATAAACATATAAGATACTACTTTGGCGCATGCCTGTCGCGGAAATAAGGGTAAACGGCGAAAAGAGAGTCTTCAATGGACATCGATAACGATTTTGGAATTGCTCTTAGCGCAGGCGATGATGCCGGAGTCACGCGATGCAGCGACGAGTACCGGGGAATATCGCGCTATCTGGTGCGCATCCTCGCCCCGGTTTTTGTCGTCGGGGTCGCGACCGGGCTTCTCATGCCGTTCATGATCGGCACCGGTCTTCTCGGTGCGTTTCTCCTGTGGAAAAAGAAACTGGTCGACGCCCGATGGTTCCTGGCTATACTACCTTTTCTCACGCCGATCCCCGTCATTGCCTCCGAATTGGGGTGGGTGGGAGCGGAAATGGGACGCCAGCCCTGGACAGTCTGGGGGGTTCTCAAGACCGCCGAGGCGGCAACGCCCACGGTACAAGCCGGATCGGTGATTGCGACGCTGTTCCTGACAGTATCGTGCACTCATATCCATTCGCATGCGGCGTCACTATGGTTTTGTGCGGGTGCCGCGGCCCTTGCAGCGATTCTGGGCGTTTTTACAGACGCGATTGGCGCCTCCCGCCGCATTGCGCTGACCTCGCTCATCATACTTGGATGGTGGGGGGCATTAGCTTGTCTGCAATGGCCGATTCTCATCAGGTCAACAGGCCCGGGACCGTCGCTGAGCGTGTTTGCAGCCGCAAGCTCGCCCCGCGCGCTTCGCACCATGGTGGTCTTGTCCGTCATCGCCTTTCCGATCATCGGCTGCTTTACCTGGTATGTGTACAGGGTATTTGGGAAACCGGTCGGCAAGCTGCAGGACAATAAAACCGATCAGGATTCGAAATAACTAGTTATGGATCGCCCTTCTGAAATTCTATTGATTCGAAATGCCTGGCAAAACCGCCAGCTGGCAGTGTTGTGTTCCTTATTTCTCATCCTTTACCTGGGTTTTCTCCTACCTGCGCATCACCACTCCGACGGCCAAGAACATAATAACTGCTCCCTTTGCATTTCCCAGCACCAACCCTCGGCAAGCGAGTTTGTTTTTTCAATTCCTTTTTCTGCTTCGTTTCCTACTGAGGTTTTTGTATCGCCTGTCCACTCCTTCGTGCGTTCGTGTCGCGACGCGTATCAAACCCGCGCACCGCCTTCCAGCGCCGTTCCCAACGCCTGATTCTTATTCAGACCCAAAATCCGTTTAGTTTGCGATTTGCTCGATAACGGGTGAATAGCGTGTTTTCAATTCCAGGAACAAATTGAAGGAGTTGATTATGGACAAATACATGTGGCATGTCTTGCCATTTATCGTTTCATTGTTGATGTTTCACGCCTATGGGGGCGTTACAAATCCTGACATCTCCGCCATTGGTCAGGTGATCGGAAAATACACCGATGACAGTTCCTCATCATTCCCGAAAAAACCCACGCTGGAACTCGGTGAGGTGGAGCTTAATCTTGACGCGGCGCTCAACCCCTATTTAAACGGCGCGTTCGTATTGTCGCTTGGGACAAAGTCTATTGAGATCGAAGAAGCATATGCCTCGGTTATCCGGGGGTTGCCACTGAACCTCGGCTTAAAAGCGGGAAAATACCGGTTGGGCTTCGGCAGGCTCAACCCCAGCCATCCGCACGCCTATCCGTTTATCAGCACGCCGCGCGTCATGGATCCGGGCATTGCCAGGCTGCTTCCGGGCGAGGAGAGCTTTAACGACGTTGCGGTGGAGGCATCGACACTTGTATCTGTGGTTGGAAGCTGGGCGATACTGGCCAGTGGCGACCTTTTGCAGGGAGATTCTTTTCACCCGGATACCATGACCGCGAATTTCGGCTGGCTTGCCCGGATTGACAATTCGTTCGTGGTTGCCGATGTCGCGCCGTCGGCAATCGGTTTTTCTTTGACACAGGGAACAAATGACCCGGCCCAAAGGACAAAGACAATGGTGGCAGGCGCGGATGTGAAGACAAAGATCGCCCTTTCGCCAACGGTCAGCGCCATGGCACAGGCCGAAGTGGTTTACAAACACGCTGATCACCGGGACTCCGTCGGCAGTGCCGGCACGGAAAATCGTGTCGGGTTCTATGTGTTCACCAATTTTCTGTTCCAGGCGCATTACAATGCGGGAGTTTTGTACGAACAATACCAATCGCCGGACGATGCCACCAAAACCGACCGCGGCATAAAGCCGTTTGTCGGATTTGCCGTGCTTGAGGAAAGCACGATTCTTCGGCTTGCGTACGAATATTTTGTGCCGCACGCAGGGGCTGCGTCAAGCACCGTGGAATTGCAATTCCTTTTCAGCATGGGGCCGCATAAGGCGCATTTGTTTTGATTGAAGCGAGGAGAGGTGAGTTAAGTCGAAGCATAGCTTCGAGGAATCAAACAAATAGTGATTAAAATCAATTATCCGAAAGGACTTTTCATGAAACCGAAGCCTACTATCATAACGTCAATACTTCTTATCCTAATGGCTATTTCTTCTCTTTTTGCCTCTCCAATCCGCGTCGTAGCCGCAATAACCGATCTCGGTTCGATTGCATCCTACATTGGCGGAGACAAAGTGGACGTTTCCGCAATTGCCAAGGCAAACTCGAATCCGCATTCCATTGAGGTTTTTCCGTCGTACATGGCAAAGGTGTCGAGGGCCGCAATCTACTTGAAAAGCGGTTTGGGACTTGACCAATGGTCTGACGCGATCATCGACGGCTCGCGAAACAACAAAGTCATTACCGTCGACTGTTCCAACGGCATTTCGGTGCTGGAAAAACCGGCCGGCAAAGTCGATGCGTCCATGGGCGACGTGCATCCTTTCGGCAATCCGCATTATTGGCTTAATCCTGAAAACGGAATCATCATCGGGCAGAACATCGAGACCGAGCTTGCGAAAGCCGACCCGGCAAACGCTGCCTTCTATTCCGCAAATTTCGAACGATTCAAGAAAGAATGCCTTGACAGAATGACCGCGTGGAAGGAAAAATTGAAGCCGCTTGCAGGGGCGAAAATCATCACCTATCATTCTTCATGGGCATATTTTGCGGACGCCTTCGGGTTTGCTATCGTTGCCAAGGTCGAACCGTTCCCCGGAATACCGCCCACCGGCAACCATCTTGCCGATCTTGTCAATGTCATCAAGAAGGAAAAGGCCGCATTCATAATCCAGGAACCGTATTTTTCGGACGATGCGCCCAAGTTTCTTAATCGTCAAACCGGAATCCCGGTATTCAAAAGCGCTCCATCGTGCGCCGACGTGTCCGCATCGTCCTATCTTGACCATTTCGATTCGATAATTCATCAGTTGACCACCGTGTCCGGAGGAAAATAACAATGATGATTTTTCACTATTCATTCATGTTCCCGGCGCTTGCCGTGTGCCTTATCCTTGCGGGAATCCACACCTATTTCGGATACCACATTGTTGAACGAGGCGTTATTTTCGTGGACCTTTCTCTTTCGCAAATCGCGGCGCTCGGTGCGAGCGTCGCGATCCTTATGGGATGGGGCGAAAACGCGCCGTTCCTTAACTTTTGCGTGAGCCTGGCATTCACCCTGGGCGGCGCGGTGCTGTTCGCCTTCTTAAGGAAGAGTCAGAACAAGGCGCCTATGGAAGCCCTCATCGGTATTTCGTATGCCGGTGCAATTGCGATTTCCCTGCTGGTGCTGGAGAAATCGGCTACTGGCACGGAACACATCAAAGAAATGCTCGTCGGAACCATTCTAACGGTTTCATGGCACGATGTTCTTCAACTTGGCGCAATCGTTTTGGCGGTCGGAATAATTCACTGGCTGGCTCGAAAGAAGCTCTTCATGATTTCGGAAAACCCTGAAACAGCGTCGCAGCAGCGCGTCCGGCTCTGGTTATGGGATATCGTATTCTATGCGACATTCGGGATCGTGGTGACATCATCGGTCAAGGTGGCGGGCGTGCTTCTCATTTTCTCCCTGCTGATTATTCCGGCAGTCACCGCAATGCTCAGCATTTCGGGAACAGCAAGGCGGGTCGTCTTCGGCTGGGTTTTCGGCCTGGTGGGCTGCGTTCTGGGATTGGAGGCTTCGCTGCGAGGAGATTTCGCCGCAGGCCCGTCGATTATCGCAACGCTGCTTGCGTTGCTTTTGCTGTGCGCCGGTGCCGTCCCGTTTGTCAGAATGATCCGAGGCGGGGGAAAAAGCAAGCAAGTCTAAACTCAATCCGTGAGGGCTTCGGCAGAACATAACGCAGACCTGAATTTTTCTTAGGTGGCACGTATCCGTACAATAGCGGAAAAGGCAGTATCAGCGGCCCTGATGTTCATGGGTCTTGGGGTGGCCTGCGGTTTTTCGCAGGATGCCCTAACCCAGGACCTTGGGACGCAGGACAAGAGCGCTTTCTGGCTTTTCAAACCGGTGCCGGCCCGCATGATGCGCGAACTGACCCCGGACCGGCCGGACAAGACCGAAAGCCCTTATACTCTGGACGCCGGCCATTTCTCGCTGGAAATGGATTTTGCCAACTACACATTTGGCAAGTCGGACAACACGACCACGCGGGCCTTGAACATCGCGCCGTTTAACGTCAAAGCCGGGCTGCTCAACACCGTCGACTTCCAGATTGTCTTCGATGACTATGAGCACGTCGCGTCGACTGATCGCGCCAGCGGCACAACCGCAGTCCAGACGGGCATCGGCGATCTTACCGCACGAGTGAAAATCAATATGTGGGGCAATGACGGTGGCAAAACCGCGCTGGCAATCCTGCCGTATGTCAAGTTTCCGACAAGTACGGACCATCTGGGCAACGATGCGGTCGAGGGCGGCATCATCGTTCCCTTTGCGTTGAAGCTGCCCGGTGATTTCGACATGGGTTTGGAAACAGCGTTCGAACTTCTGCATGACGACGGCGATAACCGCTACCACGGTGATTTCATCAACTCCATCACCTTCGATCACTCGATCGTCGGCAAAGTGAGCGGGTATCTGGAATTCTTTAGCGACATAAGCACCGAACATCATGCGGGTTGGTCAGGGAGCATTGACGCAGGGATTGAATTGCTGGTCGCTGAAAACGTACAGCTCGACTGCGGATGCAATTTCGGCGTGACGCCTGCGGCAGATGAGTATAATCCCTTTGCAGGCATCACGGTCAGATTCTGACAGTCCCTTCTGCGCCTTGAGTTGGTTGGCGAGTTTTTCCGCATTGCGCGCCCAGTCCACGTATACTAATTTAGTACCGTGACAAGAGAAAAGAGAGCCTAGACGTGCATATACCTGACGGCTATCTCGGTCCCGTTACCTGTGTCGCGGGGTACGTGGTCATGGTGCCGTTGTGGGCCATTGCCTCGCGCCGGGTGAAGAAGACCCTTGCGGCAAAACAAGTCCCCCTGCTCGCCATAGGCGCGGCGTTTTCTTTTGTCATCATGATGTTCAATGTTCCTATTCCCGGAGGCACCACCGGTCATGCGGTGGGCGCGGTGCTTGTCGCGATCCTGCTCGGCCCGTGGGCTGCGTGTATCGCAGTAAGCGTTGCACTTGTCATTCAGGCCCTCCTGTTCGGCGACGGCGGCATAACCGCAATCGGCGCGAACTGCTTCAACATGGCGTTTATCCTGCCCTTTGCGGGATATTTTGTTTATAAATTGATAAGCGGAAGAAGTCCGGTTAAATCGTTTCGCAGGGTTGTCGCGGCCGGCATCGCAGGATATGCGGGCCTCGTGATCGCGTCGCTGTGCGCAGGCATTGAATTCGGTTTGCAGCCGATTCTGCATCATACGGCTTCGGGTCAGGCCCTGTATTGTCCTTATGGATTCAAGGTAGCGATTGCCTCCATGGTCGGCGGACATGCGATAGTGTTCGGATGGGTGGAACTCATCGTTACCGCGCTTGTGGTCAAGTTCCTTCAAATCCAGGACCCTACGCTTCTGGGTCAGGAAGCGGAGGCGGGTCTGTGAGAACAAAGAGCGGCAGGCGCATGAAAACGACCACGAAATTATGGATAGGGCTCGGAGCCCTGGCAGTCCTTTCACCCATCGGGCTTTACTTGCCGGAAAAATTCAAGGCCGGATCAGCCTGGGGCGAATGGAGTTCGCGGGAAATGCACGGACTGGTCGGGTATGTCCCCAAAGGGCTTGAAAAATTCTCCGGTCTGTGGAAAGCGCCCTTGCATGATTACGCGTTCAAAGGCTGGGAGAATCTCGGGCTCAAGCATTTGAGCCTTGCGTATATCGTGTCTGCCATTGTCGGCATCGGATTGTGCGTAGGACTTGCGTTTGTTCTTGGCAAGATACTTTCCAAAAAAGAAAGAACCGGTAAGAACCAACCGACGTACAAGGCCGGCGGAGTGAAGAACCCCGCAGCAAGCTGCGGGGCATCTTCCATCCCTACGGAAAATGATTTACTTATAGGCGCTCGCTTGACCTCGCAGCAAGCAGCGGGGAATGCGCTCGCTAAGGGATTCATCGAACGCACCATTGAAGGAACGGTCTCCCTGCTTCGGGAGACCGTTTCAGTCGAAATCGTGGCGGCCCGAAACGGGTTTTTGCAACGCCGCGATCCTCGTTTCAAGTGTTTAAGCGCTGTGCTCGTTTTGGTAACAGTGCTCATATCGAAAAACGTTGCAGAACTCTCGGTACTCTATTTGTTTTTGCTTGCACTTGTGGGGGTGTCCTCAATCGGCCTTTGGTTCTTTCTTGAGAGGACGCTTCTCTTTGTTCCGATATTTTCGTTATTCATCGCTCTTCCGGCAATTTTCAATGTGGTGACACCGGGCGAACCGCTCGTTTCGTTTAAGGTGTTTTCATGGGCGTTCTGTATCACCAGGCCGGGGGTCGATTCGGCAATCATCTTTTTCATGCGCGTGCTCGATTCTGTTTCAATAGCAGTTCTTTTGGTCATAACCACCAGACAGCATGTGCTGCTCAAGGTGCTCCGGGTGTTTCGCGTTCCGCAATTATTCGTCATGACCATGGGTATGACGTACCGGTATGTTTTTCTGTTTCTTGACATTATCCAGAAAATGTTTATCGCGATAAAAAGCCGGGTCGGGTTCATTTCATCCTCTAAGACCGGCCGCCATGTGGTTACCGCAAATATTGCGGGATTATGGCTTCGGTCGTACCGGCTTCAGTCGCAGGTCTATGACGCCATGGTTTCCCGCGGGTACGCGGGAGAGGCTCTTGCTCTTGACGATTTTACCGCAACCGCAATTGATTTTGTCGTATTCGCAGTGGCGCTGTGCGCCTTGATTGGGACACTATGGCTGAACCGATTTTTTCTTTAAGAGGCGTTGAGTATTCGTATCCCGGGCGCATCGCCGCGCTTTCCGGCGTAACGCTTGACATTCACAAGGCGGAGCGGGCGGCGATCATCGGCGCCAACGGCACGGGAAAATCCACCATGCTGACCATGCTCGATGCATTGATTTTTGCGAGCAAGGGAACCGTTACCGCGTTCGGGAAAGAGCTCACGGAAAAGTCGATGCGGGACCCTACGGTGCAGCGCGAATTCCGGAGCCGCGTGGGATTTGTGTTCCAGAACCCGGACATCCAGCTTTTTTGCCCCACGGTCAGGGAAGACATCGTGTTCGGCCCGCTCCAGCTTGGCGTTGACCATGCGGAAATCCGGCGCCGCCTTAACGTTGTTGTTGAGAAACTGAGGATATCCCATTTGCTGGAACGTTCGCCGCATCAGCTTTCCATCGGAGAAAAGAAAAAGGCAGCCATCGCCTCGACGCTGATAATGGAACCGGAAGTATTATTGCTCGACGAACCTACGGCCGGGCTTGACCCTCAGACAATGCGCGATATCATCGACGTTCTCGACAAGGCGCACAAGGCAGGACATACCGTGGTCATGGCCACGCATGATTTACATATTGTTGAAGAAATCGCGGACGTGGTGCATGTGTTCGGCGGGAGCCGGACCATAATCCGCAGCGGGACTCCGGAAGAAATTCTGTCTGACAATAAGTTTCTCCAGGCGAACAATCTGGTGCATATCCACGTACACAGGCATCTGACGGAAACCCACAGCCATCCGCACCAGCATCCTCATGCCCATCCGCACCGGGACATCGGCACATTCAGATAATTGTTAGCATCTATCAGCGAAGCAGGTGGGCTAGAACAATGAGCTTGCTGATTTGATGAGCATTGCCGCGCCTAAAATGATGATGAATCCTGCGCTGAAAAGCGGCAGCCTGGCGACAATGCCGCTCTTGTCGTACCGCTCCACAAGGGTCGAACCCTTTGCAAAAAGAATTCCAAGAAGGGTGAGCGTTGCCGCAAGGCCGATGCTGAAAAAAACAATCAGCAATAACCCCAGGGCAAGCTTTTTCAGGGATATGGCAAGAAAAAGAATGATTAACGCGGAAGGGCAGGGAACTATGCCGCCTGAAATGCCCATGACGACGTTCGACCATGTGCCGTTCTTTTGAATCGATTCCATTGATACATGAAAATGATCATGCGGGTGTTCGTGATCGTGCTGGTGTTCGTGATCGTGCGGATGTTCGTGATCGTGCGGATGCTCGTGATCGTGCGGATGCTCGTGATCGTGCGGATGCTCGTGGTCACTTTTCTTGAGCCTTTGTCTTAACATGTAAACGCCGATGCACATGATAATTATCGCGGATGCAGCGCTGAGATAGGACGCGACGCTATCAGGCACAACTGAGTTGAAAGCTACAAGAAGAACCACACCCAAAATCAGAACCGTTATCGTATGCGACACCGCGGTGGAAATTCCGAGAATGACCGCATCGCGAACAGTCCCCTTTGACCCTATTATATACGCGCCGATGAGCGCCTTTCCATGCCCTGGAGAAAGCGCGTGAAATGCGCCGATTATGATTGACGCAAAAAGAAAGAAAATGGTGACGCTGGTGCTCGTCGAAGAATTGAATATCTTTTGCGCGCCCATGGGGCTGAACCCAAGTTTCAGCATGGCCGCGAAACGGCCCCAGAAAGAACGAGTCTCACTATCTTTAATCAATGCGCCCTTCAAATCGACCCATGCATTTTTCCTGAAATCAAAATGCACTGGAGTGTAGTTGTCGACGAATTGGGTGAAGTGCCCGGAGTTTTCACCGTGCGGAAACATCTCAATCTGCCATTTTACCGGCATGCCGGCGTTGTCAAAAAGATACATGTTCAAATCAAGTCTTTCGGGCGTTTCCGAAAATGTCCAGGAACCTGACACTGTCACGATGCCGGCCGTCGTGTCGGTCCTTTGGATACCTGGACCGAAAAGCCCGATCGGCGTCAGCGTGTCGACAAGCCTGTTTTGCAAAAGTGTGCCGTTCAGTTTTGCGGAAATGTTGGCGGAAATGTACGCCAACGTCTTCCTGACGAGGTCTTTTCGGGCTGAAGTCGTTTGGAGATTTCGAAGATTCTTTGATGAGTCCACTTCGCCAAGCAAAAGTTCCCGGTCGAGGTCCATGTGGAGCGCAACACGCTGATTGTCCACCGAAAGTATCGCTTTGTTCCAGCTTACGGAATGAGCCCAGGATGAAGGGATGGCCGTGAACGCAATGATGATGAGCGTTCGAACCGGACGAAAACGGAAATGAAACACCGATACCATAGGTTTTGTGCCCTTGTCGGCATTAGGGTGATCTTTGACTCTTCGCTCGGGAACAATAAAATAATACATATTAGGAAACAATCTTCCTTATCTTGGAAAAATCCCCCCGCAGGAATTATCTTTAAATAATTTTCCGTTTCCCGCTTCGCAGAAGGCCCGCGCCGGAAATACCGGCACCATGGCCGAAGGTATTGTTAAAAAGAAGTATTTATGTTCGAAGAACTCACCGGCAGGTTCGAGTCCATATTCAAGAAGGTCCGCGGCCAGGGCAAAATGACCGAGGACAACGTGGCCGAGGCTATGCGCGACGTGAAGCGCGCGCTTCTTGAGGCGGACGTCAATTACAAGGTGGTCAAGAAATTCATCGCCGGCGTTCAGGCAAAGGCCATCGGCAGCGAAATACTTTCCAGCATCACGCCCGGCCAGCAGTTTGTCAAACTGGTGTTCGACGAACTCGCCGCGCTCATGGGCGGCACGGCAAAGAACGTACGGTTCCACACCAACCGGCTCAATATCGTCGTTCTTGCCGGGCTGCAGGGGTCGGGCAAGACGACTACCTGCGCCAAGCTCGCCCTGCACTACCGAAAGCTCGGGCACAGACCCATTCTCATCGCCTGCGACACGCATCGCGCGGCTGCCATCGATCAGCTCGAAACCCTGGGAAAGTCCCTCGGAATTCCGGTCTTTTCCGATCGCTCGAAAAAGGCCATTGACATATGTAAAGAAGGTTTGGAGCATGCCCGGCATGAAAACATGTCCCTTGCGATCATCGACACCGCGGGACGGCTCCACATCGACGAAGAGATGATGACCGAGCTGCGCGACCTGTGCACCGCGGCTCACCCGGACGAGATCTACTTTGCCGCTGACGCGATGACCGGCCAGGACGCGGTGAACGTTGCCACGGAATTCCATCGCCAGATCACGCTCACGGGCGTGATTTTGACCAAGATGGACGGCGACGCTCGCGGCGGCGCAGCGCTTTCGATTCTCGATGTGATCGGCGTTCCGGTCCAGTTCGTGGGTACGGGTGAGAAACCCGACGGGTTCGAGCCGTTTTACCCGGACCGCATGGCGTCGCGGATCCTGGGCATGGGCGACATACTTTCCCTGGTGGAAAAGGCGCAGGAAAATTTCGATCTTGAAAAGAGCCAGAAGCTCGAAAAGAAGATCCGCAAGAGCACGTTCTCCCTGCAGGATTTTCTCGATCAGCTCAGGCAAATCAAGAAAATGGGTTCCATGTCCGAACTGCTTTCCATGATTCCGGGAATGGGCGGTCAGATCAAGGATTCCGACATTGACAATAACGCGCTGGGCAAAATCGAGGCGATGATATGTTCCATGACCATCGAGGAGCGTGACAAGCCGCACATCATCGACGGCAACCGGCGCCGGCGGATCAGCGTTGGAAGCGGCACCACGGTGCAGGACCTGAACCGGCTTTTGAAACAATTCGACTCGATGAAGACCATGATGAAACGCATGAACAAGATCGGTTCGAAGCGCGGCCAGGCAGCGGCGCTCAAGAACATGTTTCCGTTTTGACCATGATGAGCCGGATCTTAACTTTAGAATAGAATTTTCTATCTTTTAGTCAATCCACCATTATCCATAAGGAGCGTTTCTTGGCAGTAAAAATCCGTTTGGCCCGAACAGGCCGCAAAAATGTCAGCCGTTTTCGTATCGTGGCGATCGACGGTCCCACACAGCGGGACGGCAAGTTCCTCGAGATCCTCGGAAATTACAATCCGCAGAAAACTCCGAAGCAGTTCGCCGTGAACACCGAACGTGTCGCGTACTGGATCGAGAAAGGCGCGGTTGTTTCCGAAACCATTCACAACCTTCTGAAACAGGACAGGTTTTACGAAAAACAGGAAGGTGTGAAAAAGGGTCTGAGCCCGGAAACCATGAATCTCGAGCGGCTTCCTGAACGCAAACGCAAGTCGAAGAATACCGGGAAGAAGAAGAACAAGGAAGAAGCTCCCAAGCCGGCTGCATGACCGCGGTAGAACCTGGTCCGAACAGCCCGCCGCAAGATCGTGTCGCCATCGGCATCGTGCGAAAGCCGCACGGACTGCGTGGACAAGTATGTGTCAGCGGGTTCGGCAATACGTTGGCGCAATGCAGGGTTCCGGTGAAGCTGTGGCTTGGCAGAGATGCGCAATCGGCGCGTGAGATAACCGTAACCGAGATGAGTGAGAACCCAAAGGGGTTTATCTGTACCATCAACGGCTATGGCGACATGGATGCGGCGGAAACGCTGCGGGACCATCTCCTGTTTTGCGGCCGGGCAAGCCTGCCGGAGCTTGACAAGGGAACGCATTACAGTTACGAGCTCGAGGGACTTTTGGTCGTTGGCGAGGAAGATGGAAAACCGATCGGGATTGTCACGGACGTGGAAAACTATCCGACCGTGGACTGCCTGGAAGTCCGTCAGGACAACGGATCGACGATCAGCATTGCGATGACGCCCGGAGTGATCCGGTCGATAGACAAAGCCGAAGGCATCATAACGGTTTCGCAAAATGTTCTTTGAGATAATCACCCTGTTTCCGGCAATGTTTTCCGGCCCGTTTTCGGACAGCATCATCAAGCGGGCGACGGACAAGGGCCTCGTGTCGATCCGGTTTGTCAATTTCAGGGACTTTACCGAAGACAAACACCGGACCGTTGACGACACGCCCTACGGCGGCGATCCCGGCATGCTCCTATTGCCCGGGCCGCTTTCGGCCGCGATCAGGGAAAGCAAGGCGCGTCTCGCGTCAAGCGGCATAACGCCGTGCGTGGTGTTTCTCGGCGCCCAGGGAAAACCCCTGACGCATGAGGTGGTGGAAGATCTGGGCCGCAATGAAGCGCTTGTGCTTGTGTGCGGCCACTACAAAGGCATTGACCAGCGCGTGATCGACACCTTCGCGGACATGGAAGTGTCGGTCGGCGACTACGTGTTATCCGGCGGGGAAATCCCGGCCATGCTCGTGGTCGACGCCGTAACCAGGCTCATTCCCGGCGTGCTGGGAAACCCGGACAGCGCCGAGCAGGATTCGTTTTTTAACGGGCTTCTGGGAAGTCCGCAGTACACGAGGCCTGAACTCTGGGAAGGCAAGGTTGTTCCGGAGGTGCTTCTGTCGGGGCATCATGAAAACATAAGGCAATGGCGGCAGGAACAGTCGCGCAAGTTGACAAAAGAGCGGCGGCCGGACCTGTGGGAAACGTACGAGACACGAAGGAAGAAATCGGAGAAATAGATTCACCCCCCCCTTCCCCCTGAGGGGCAAACGCATGCTTGAAATTTTGTCAAGGGTAAGGCAAATCATGCGCTCCCATAGGGAGATGGAGGGGCAATAACGGTAACTAATAAAATTTAACAATACATTCAAATGAGGAGGTTATTGTGAGTTTGCAGGAAACCATGAAACTGGTTGAAAAGAACCTGTTGACGAAAAATACCGGGGAGTTCAAACCCGGCGACACCGTGTCGGTAGCGCTGCGGATCCTCGAAGGCGATAAGGAACGTTTGCAGGCATTTGCCGGTGTCGTGATCCAGAAGCGGGGTAACGGCATGGGCTCGAGCTTCACGGTCCGCAAGGCGTCGGGCAACGTGTACGTTGAGCGGACGTTCCCGCTGCATTCGCCGCTCATTTCCGAAATCAAAGTTGTGCGCAAAGGAAGTGTGCGGCGCGCGAAATTGTACTATCTCCGCAAAGTCAGCGGAAAATCCACGCGAATCAAGGAGAAGAAGTAGGGAGCTAAATTATCCCTTTTCTCACGGGAACAACTAATGTATTATTTAAGGAGAAGGCAGCGATGCCTTCTCCTTTTTTTTGATTGTAATCTCCGCAGGCAGTTTTCACGTGAATTGTTTTGCCTGCGGCGGGTAATCACGTACGAACCCATGCATTCCTGCTGCCATGCCTTTACCTGAACCATCATCACAGCTCAAAACCGGCCAGCGGCCCGTCCAGGTCATTGTCAAGACGTATAAGCCGGGTGAAATGGTTTTCGAGGAAGGGTCGAGGGGCCGCGAGCTTTTCATCGTGCAGGAAGGCAAGGTCGGCGTGTACAAGGTGACGCCCGACGGCGAGGTCGAACTCGCGCGCATCGACAAAGGGGCGGTCATCGGCGAGATGTCCCTGCTTGACAACATGCCAAGATCTGCAACCGTCAAGGCGGTCGACGCCACCAAGCTCATGGTCATCAACGAATTGACGTTCCAGACCGCGCTCAAGGCCGTGCCCGTATGGCTGACCAGCATCATCAAGATCGTCGTTTCCCGTTTGCGGGACGCAAACAGACGGGTCGACCAGGCGGTGCTGCGCGATAAGGACCGGGGACTCATGTCGCTCATGCTTCTCATGCTGCCGTCCATGAAACACGAGTTTTCTTCGAGCATCGCGCTCGATTACGACCTGATTCTCGTGGAAGGGTATTACGTGTGCCGTCTCAAGAAGAAGGAGATCACCGCCATCCTGGAGAATCTGGCCGGCCGCAAAATCGTGACGATTGCCGAGGACACGGCGCACAAGAAACACGTGTGCATTCCGGATCTCGAAGTGCTCGGCCTTTTCGCGGAATACCTGGGGTTGAAAAGCCAGAAGAAGAAATTCAAGGAGATCGACATTCCGGAGGAATCCGTGGCGCTGTTGTCGAACATCGTGTACGTTGCGCAGAAGAGCGGCATGGAGACCGACGAGGGGACGGCGCTGGCGAAATCTTTGCTTATCAACGACCTTGACCCGAAGAACGCGGATCACCTGGAGAAGAACCTGCTGGACATGAAGCGGAGAAACCTCATCAGCATTATGCCGTCGCAGGCTGACGAAACGATCGTCTTCAAAAAAGAAACGCTCAGCCGTATCAAGAAAATCAAGGAATGGCGGCCCCGGTTTGAAATGGAGACGCCATGACGCTGAACATGATGCCTTCGCACGTGCCGCCCAAACCCGGCCCGCACAACAAGCTTGCCACGGGAAAGAGCCTGGTCAACCGCAACGAAAAGTCGTTCCATCGCGGCAGCCTCATGTTCATCGAGGGCGAGACCAGCACCGAGATGTACATTATCAAAAACGGCAAAATCCGCATCCTCAAGCAGGAAGGTGAATCCACGGTCGAGCTTGCGGTCCTTGGACCGGGCAGCGTGCTCGGCGAGCTTGCTTTATTGGACCATCAACCCAGGAGCGCGACCGCCCAGGTCATCGAAGATGTCAACGCGGCGGTGATCGACGAGGGATTGTTCACCCACACTCTGGCCTCCATCCCGCCGTGGCTCAAGGACATCATCATGGAGGTTGTCAAACGGCTGCGGGTCACCATGAAGAAGACCAGCGATGACGTGGTGGCGAAAAGCATTGCCGGCGTCATCCGCGTCATCACGCTGCAGAACGGCAACGAAGGGTTCGAAAAGGACGGGTGCCGGTGCGTTTCCCTGACCCAGGCCAAGACGCTCATTTTCTCCACGATCGGCCTGGGCGCGCTGGAGGCGGAAAACGTGTTTTTGCACCTCATTCTCAAGGACATGATTCTTATCCGCAAAAACGAGCTCGGCCAGGAATACCTCATGCTCAAGGACGTGGACGTGCTGCTTCTGTACATGAACTACCTGCGCGCCAAGCAACGCGGCTCCAGCCTGGTGGGCGAGGAGCTTACGGAAAAAGGCGTGGACCTGCTCACCACGCTCGTTTCGGCAGGGGAGAAGAACGGAAAAAAGATCCAGGCGGGCCTGACGTCGCTTGGCCAGGCGCAGCTCGAACTGGAGCTTGACAGGATGGGCAAGGGCAGGTTCCTCGATCTCGATGCGCTCGACGAACTCACTCGTGTCAAGGTAGTTGTCAAACAGGAAGAAGCCACGGACTCCAAATACGGCACGCACAAACGGGCGACCCTCGTGTTTAATATCGAAACGCTCAAACGGCTCCGCCTGTTGACGCAATGGCTTCCCATTTTCAAAGAGGAAGTAAAGTTCTGAAACCCCTTTCCTGGTACAAGTCCCTTCACGATGTACAAGGCAGGCGTGGGGAACGCATGTTTCTGGCGGAAGGCGCCCGGGCAATATCCCAGATCTCAAGCGCAAGCCCCCAAAGCATTCAGGAGCTGCTGTACGAAGAGGATGAAAGCATACCTCGTACCGGTCTTGCGTACCCGGTACGATGGCTTACGCGGCCGCAGTTCAAGAGCGTGTGCCTGTCCAAAAACCCGTCCGGCCCGCTTGCGGTCGTCTCGATGCCCTCTGACGTCGAAAGCCCGCAGTTGCCCAAGGATCGGGGCGATAGAATACTTATCTGTGAAGATATCCAGGACCCGGGAAACATCGGAACCCTGATCCGCACCGCTGCGGGTCTGGATTTTTCAGGCGTACTCCTTAATGACAAATGCGCAGACCCGTTCGGTCCCAAGGCGGTGCAGGCCAGCGCGGGCACTGTCTTGTCGCTGTGGCTGCGCAGAACGCCGGATCTGGTCAAGAGCATAAAAGGCCTGGTCAATAGGGGGTTTTCCTGCATTGCGGCGGATCTGCGGGGAACCGACGCCCTTGGCGGCCTCCGGCCTTCGCGCTTCGCGCTCATCCTGGGCAATGAAGGCAATGGTCTATCAGATGAAACACTCGGCCTTGCCACACACGTGGTAAAAATCCCCATCAATTCCCGCAAATCAGAATCCCTGAACGTCGCGGCAAGCGGCGCGATCTGCATGTATGCCTTGACAACGCAACAATAGCCGGCGACCTCAGCCCAGCATCGGCGCACTTGAATCAGGATTTGGGTCATTGGCACAGGAATTTAATCGATTAAGAACCAATTGCTTTTTTGGCCCGATTGGGGTAGAATTACACTAAAGGAGCGGGAAACTATGAAGCACATCTACACAGTACTTGTTCTCGTATTGGCAATGACCGCGATTGAGTCTGATGCGCAAACAGCGGCGACGTGGCCCCACAACAACGGGCAATTCGGAAAAGGCACCAGGTTTATCAACGTCTTTAATGGAATGACCAAAACGATTTACGTGACGTTTGAAGCGGGCACGGCGCCCAAGCTCATTTCGTTCACCGTGAATGCAGGTAAGGACACGATCATCCAGCTCCCGAATTCCTGGGCCTCCGGACAATGTTACGCAACGTATGATAAGGCATATACAAAGCCTTTTGTCACCTTGGCAGAATGGACTTTGGGCGCCGCAGGCGCCGGGTACGCGGATTTCTACGATGTCTCGCTTGTCGACGCTTTCAGTTTGCCCATGCTGCTTGGCCCGGTTGTCGGCACCTATACGAAGCGGCCCGGCAACGATCCGTATGACTGCGGCGCAGTACATTGTACCACGGACGTGGTTCCGATTTGTCCGGCGATCCAGCAGAAGAAGAACGCGTCAGGTGTTTGCATCGCGTGCATGAGCGGGTGCCAGACCGCGCACGCAAACAACTGGCCACAGTCAAGAATCGATTCATTCTGCTGCTCAGGCCCCAATGGCGTTCCCGCGGCGTGTCCCGCGTATCCCATTGCAAACTGGTTCAAACAGCTGAACTATGATGCGTACAGCTATGCCTATGATGACAATAAGAGCACCTGGGTCTGCGTGCCGCCGACTGCAGACCACTATGGCCCGGACTATTACGTCGTGTTCGGCACTTCGTACCCTGCGACGGTCCAGGACCCGCGAAAGATCGGCACGGCGTCGCTGCCGCGTGCCGCCAAAAGCTCAACCGGAGGCATTTCGATTGTTACCGAAGGCAACAACATCGTGCGGTATGACGCAGGACCGCGCGGCGGAAAGTTGACTCTCGCGATTTACTCGTGCGACGGTATACTTGTTTCGCGAAAATCAACTATGCTTTCGAGCGGCGTTTGGCCCCTCGTGAGCCTGCGCCCCGGCGCCTATATGTTCACCGCTTCTTTCGGCCGCGCGACAGCGTCGAGTCGGGTACTTGTGGAGTCGAAATAGGGGAGAATTGGGAGACCTCAGGTCTTAATTGCTGATAGCGGGCGCTTTGCAAAAATATGTTGTGTCCTTGATTTGATTGAGCATGAACTCGGCCAGATCTGCGCGCGATATTCTCATTCCTACTTCGCGCCTGCCCAAATAGCCTATACGCACTTTCCCGGTTTTTGGACCATTGTTGGGCGCGAATAAGGCCTTTTGGCCCCCTCGACATTGCGGGGCCGAGCGCACTGAGAACAGCGTCGGAGCCTGATATTGCTTCTTCCCTATCTTCCATGAGCACGCTTATTGGGTTCGATTGACCGACTCAACTGTTGCTGGACCCTATATGCCTTACCGCGTCTTTCTCTTTCTAGGAACAGATTCGTCCGTTTCTTCTGACCCGGAGCATTATCAGTCCGTAATTTCCTATACGATGTTCTTTCAAAATGGCATCGACTCCACCACTATTAAGCTGACGCCTGCCACGTTCGCTGCAAACGGATATTCGGCTGGGAACCAAGTATATATCGCGGCCTATGCCGCAAATGCGGGGACCAACAACAGTTCATTTCTTGACCCTATTACCGGCCGAGTTGTCTATACTAATTTGAGCGCCTCCCGATCCAATGTTATCAAAGTAATCGTGGCAAGCGATACAATCGGTCCGGCAGGAACAGGATCGATCACCGGAGGCATTGCGCTAGTGAAGGCAAACGGTCTGCAACCGGCGCGTCGCGATAGCGTGACGGTTTCGATTGACAGCACATCCTTCAAGACGATTAGTGATTCGACCGGATCTTGGACTATTCCAAACCTTGGACCAGGTACCTTCAATTTTACTTTCTCCAGATCTGGATATGCTACCACCAAAGTAATGCAATTCGGCTTTACAGGGACCGGCACCAAGGTTCTCGGAACCGTTAATCTTTGTCAAACTCCGTCATTCAGCGTCGCTAATTTGTGGCATTGGGTTTCAGCGGACACTAACAGAATTCGCCTAGGCATAAAACTGAGTGACTCAACCTTGTCGGATTCGAATGCGCCGTATCGAGTATTTCTGTTTTTTGGAGCCGACTCACTAGTATCTTCAAACCCTTCCCACTATATGGGTGTTTCGACAAATAATGTCATGGCATTTCAAAAAGGGATCGACTCCACATCAATCACCTTAACAGCATCAACACTTGTCAACTATGGTTTTGTTGAAGGGAATACCGTATATATTGCAGCCTATGCTGCAAACGCTGGATCGGCAAACAGTGCATATGCTGATCCCGCCACAGGGAGAGCGGTATATGTCAACATTAACCCTGTGCGATCAAATTTCATCAAAGTAGTAATACCGTAATTCTCTGATCGATTTACGCGGCAACAGCGGTGGGTTCGTACCTTCCGCTGTTGCTGTGGTAAACACTTTGGCTCATCGTCGGAATACGTTGCTTAATACTATTCTAAATTGCAGAATTACTCTGGATGAAGGCGTATGATCAAAGATTTCTATTTAACATTCCTTTTTGTTGTTTTAGTGTCGGTTAATTTCTTCAATGGCTCTGCGAGTCCTCTGACACTCACCGTGCTTCCCGATAGTCTTGGTCATTCAGTCCCTTCCAATTTTGTGGGCCTGAGTTTTGAAGCCAGCCAAATCGGCAGCACGATTCAATTCAATATATCCGATAGTTCTATGATTATGCTCCTGCGCCAGATTGGTCCCGGGGTCATTCGAATCGGGGGAAATTCGGTAGACAAAGACACTATGCCATTTGATTCAATTCGGTATGACCGATTTTATTCTTTTGTCAATAAGTCCGGTTGGAAACTCATGCAGGGGCTGACCTTGGGAACTTTTGATACATCCAAAGCTATTCAAGTTGCAGAACTTGCCATGTCTTCAATTCAAACTAATTTGTATACCTTTGAGGTTGGCAACGAGCCAGATCTGTTTTCGAAAAATGGATTACGAGCAATCACCTATAGCCTTTCGGATTATGAAAGCGATTTTGAAGCGTATGAGAATGCAATACACGAGCACCTGCCTAACGCTCCATTTTCCGGGCCAACGACTGCATCATCAACCAGCAGTTGGGTAGTTCCCTTTGCCGAGCGAGAAGCATCGAATATTGTGCTTCTTACCCAACATTATTACGCGGAGGGTCCTGCCGGAGATTCTACGGTAACGATGGCAAAATTGTTAAGCCGTGCCACCAAGGCGTCATTGCTCAAGTCCATGGCACTGACGTATAATGCCGCGCAGACAGCGCATGTTCCCGCACGCGTTTCCGAATGCAATTCTGTCTATAACGGCGGTCAGAAAGGTTTAAGCGATGTTTTCGGAGCGTCGCTCTGGACCTCAGATTTCATGTTTTCCCTTGCAAACGGGGGAATCTCAGGTGTTAATTTTCATGGAGGTGATACCGGCAATTACACTCCCATAGCTGTATCATTGAACGGAAACGTTTCTGTCCGACCGGAATACTATGGGATCATGCTTTTCAAATATGCAGCCTCCGGTCAATTTGTTCGAAGCATGGTCAGCGACACGCTGGCCAATATTGGCGCCTATGCGTTGAATTGCAATAACGATTCAATGCGTATTGTTCTTATCAACAAAGATAGCTCGTCTGCATACGAAGTAACGGTCACAGGTACTCCCTTCAAGGGTCCTGCGTCTGTTATTCGATTGAGCGCTCCATCGTTACTTTCCACAACCGGATTGAGTTTGGGAGGCGATTCCATTGGGACAGTCCGAGCATGGGCTCCTTCGATTTTTGAAACAATTCAACATGCCTCAAATGGTTATCTAGTTACTCTCCCTGCTGCAAGCGCAGCAGTTCTGACAATGAAGAATCAATCACTCGTGAAGATACCGATGCAGGTTGCAAAGTCACCAGTGAATATACGCGTCGCAAATGGATGGCTTTTCATCCGAGCGTCTCCAGCGGGGCATGTTCGCATAGCGCTCTTCAGCGTGGATGGAAAAGCCCTTGTGACTAAGGACATGCAAAGTGACGGCAATCAGATGCAAATTTCATTACCGGCAAAGACTAAAAGCGGCGTTTACATCCTATCTGTCATTATTGACGACGAAAGTGAAGCCAGAATGGTTTTGCCTTGATATATCATAACTCCCACCTGGTGTGAAAACGACAAATTGCCTTATAGAACAATTTCGAATAGTACACTTCTTGTTCCACTGTACCGGGAGCACGGTTTTGAAGGAACAAAATGGGGCCAATTTAGGCCAACTTGTCATTTTTGGTGAGTTGGGCAAGAATACCCCATTCCCGCGTCCGGATCATAGTCCAAAATGGGCGAACCTTTGAGCGAGACGCTTGCTTGGGAGGAGAAAAAGAGTCCTAAGATGAAGATAATTCCAACAAGTGACGAAGTGTTTTAGAAGAAACCTGCATCTGTCATGGCTTATTTTGGTTTGAATTTCATAGTGTTTGTGTGTTAATCTGTGTTTATATTGCGAATTCACAGCATTTGCTCTCGCGCCAATTCAATGGTGAATTTGAAATGAAATCTATATCTTGATGAACTCTTTTCCTTTGTAAAATATTGAAATGTCGCTATCAGAACTGATCTTAATAGATATTCCAAAAAAAGATGCTCCGATAGCTGCTTTACTTCGACTACCTTCCTGTTTTTGAACCTCAGCGACATATTTTTTCACTTTTAGAACTGCTCCATATGCCAACATTTCACCGTTGTTATTTAGAATTACTGCGCCGTCAAGGGAAGACAATTCAACTAAAACCTGTCTGGAAATTCGTTGAATTTCAGGTGGCCCCAGACTTAAATCAAAAGCTGTCTGCGCTTCTTGCCGGTTTGGAGCGCCAATTAAATCCTTTTCACGGACAATTTCCAAAATATCGCTTCGGTTCCGCAACAGGACTAATAGGCCGCCAGTACGTCGGAAGGATATGTCTAAGGATGTTCTGTAAAGGAAATTGATGATCTTCTGCAATTGCTTTTTGTTCACCTTTTGAGCACGAGCGAGAATCTTAATCAAATCAGTTAAATGTCTATGATTCCAATATTGCCATTTTCCTAAGCGGTAAGATAGTCTCATACTACCATCTTCAAAAACCAGAATATCTCCATGTCGTGTTAACCAAATACCAATTTTACCGTCAATACAATAAAGTGCAAAGTCACGGGACCAATCTGGAAACCATTTGTTGTGTTCATGAAGACTATGAAGCGGTAACCTTGGAATTTCTAAAAAGGAAACCAATTTTCCTTTTTTAGATAATTTATATGCGGTGTGATAACCATCTGAAAGGGCTCTGTACCGCTTAAATTCAAAATAGGAAACGGGGAATTCCGCATCGTTTGCGGGTTTCGAATTGTCATTTGAATCAATAATACAGCCGAATGTCAGTGTTTTGTTTTCGTAGGTTTGCGCACCAAGTCTTTTTAATTGTTGAAAAATAGAAAATGGATCTAAATCCAGGCCGTGTTTTTTCTTTAAATATTCCGCCACCACAAGTTCGTCAAATGTATCCTCAATCGACCTTAGAATGGAACTGTCAATTGTATTCGAATTGCTTAACAACTTAGATGTAAGATCAAAAACTGATATACATATATCATGCTCCGCAGTGTCAATGGTTCTCGCAATAGCTCCTATGCCGGATGGTATCTTTTTTCGTCGAACCAAAAAGGACACTCCTATCAAGCGAGTGGCTGGCCTAAATTCAATAAGTAAGGTACGATTATGCTCTTCCCAAGTTACTTTGTGTCGGTCAGTTTTATTGACCTTCCATTCTACCGTTTCGATGTGTGGTAGGATTCTGCAAATTGAATTAAGACAAAACACCAATAGTCTAGAATGATCCCCATATTCAGAGACAATTTTGGCATTTTTATAGAGTTCAAAGGACATTTATATTGCCTTCATTTCGTCTTTCTTATTCAGAACTCTTTCAAACCCCGCTTGCCCTTATCTGCGAGCTGATATTTCTGCAAGCTGGTGTTCGGTTTTTCGGGAATAGTCATTTCAATCAATCCGACCGATAAAGCAGGCGCCAAATATAGCTGCAACTAGATTATGTCAATTGCGTCCTTATCCGTCAATTCGCCAGCATCGACTCCAAGGTGTTGGTGGGTAATTCCAAGTGATTGTCACGCAGCGGGCGGAGCAAGGGGCGTGTCCTTGGGCACGTCCAGCGGCGCGTCTGCAGGCGCGGGCTCGACTTCGAATGAAATGCGGTTGCGGCCCTCGCGCTTGGAGGTGTACAGTGCTTCGTCCGCCCGCTTGACAATTGATTTTTCGTCCTCGCCCGGTATCGCGCCCGCGATGCCGATGGACAGGCTCACCCGGCCGAACTTAAACGCGCCGAACTGCTTGGAAATACGTTCGGCCGCCACCTTGGCCTGTTTCTTGTCCGTATCCGGAAGGATGATGGCGAATTCGTCGCCGCCGTAGCGGAAGCCCGAGTCGATATCTTTACGTATGCAAACCTTGATTACCTGGCCCAGGGACCGAAGCACCTGGTCGCCCACCTGGTGCCCCTCGGTGTCGTTGAGTTCCTTGAAGTGGTCGATGTCGATGAACATGAGCGACAGCTTACGGCCGGGATTACGCTTAAGACGGGTGAGTTCGCGCGTGACCTGGTCGTAAAAATGGCGCACGTTGTACAGTTCAGTAAGGCTGTCCGTTATCGCAAGCTTTGACAGGAGTTCGTTCTTCTTGACAAGCTCGTTTTCCAGTTTTTTCTTTTCCGTGATGTCCTTTGCCGTGACCACGAGGCCGATGATCTGCGAAAAATCGTTCTTCATCTCGGAAATGCTGAGGTTCAAGAGGATGATCTCGCCCTGCTTGGTCTTCATCGGGATTTCCTCATTCACCGATTTGCCCGTGAGCAGCACCGCGTTAATGATCTTGCGCTCGTCCGCTTCGTTGACAAACATGTTTTTCAAGGGAACGCCCACGATTTCAGCCTGGGTAAACCCGAAATGCATCTCCGAACCCTTGTTGAACTTGAGGATGAACGCGTCCATGTCCGTGGTGAAGATGATGTCCGTGGAGTCGTCCAGGATGCTCTCGAGGTAATTCGATTTGCTCTGGATTCTCCGCACGGTCTGCATGTTCTTGTCCATTTTCCGGGAGAATTCGCGGATGTACCACCAAAACCAATGGAACACGGCCCATGACAGGCCGCAGATGCAGGTCACGGAAATGACAAAACTCATCCAGAGCGGAATGTCGGCTTCCAGGGGAAGGTACACGACGATGATAGTAATGACAAAAGAGAATATACCGAGGGCGGCGATTTTCGTGCCCGGTATGAAGTCCAGGTCCTTCTTCTGCGGAAATAGTACGCGAAACAGGTTCACGGCGTCATTCCCTTACGAGAAAGGAAAACAGCTTAATCGCATAAAATACATTCCCTCAATTTTAATTTTACAGTAATTAATCGAGAAAAGCCGCAAAAAAGTACTCATGATAACTACGCTTCGTAGTATTTTTTTGTTGTACGGACAAGACCTTACAGTGAAATTTGGGGCAGTATGCTGGGAAAATCGGACAAGACGCGCGGCCAGATTGAGGCTGAGATCAGCGAAGCCGTGACACGGTTCGAAAAAGAGTACATGGGCAGAGGACCTTTGGAGACCCGCACCTACATCATCGACGATATGGTGATCGTCAGGCTCAAAGGAGTTCTCACCAGGGCCGAGTATCGTCTTGTCAAATCTGAGCGCAACACCAAGGCCCGAGACCTCATCAAACAGGTCAGGATCGAGCTTCTGGAAAACGGCAGGCCCCTTTTGGAGGACATCATCAAGGACGCCCTACGCCGGAAAGTGCGTAGCCTCCATACCGACATCTCCACCATGACCGGCGAACGCCTCATTATTTTCACGCTTGACAAGAACCCCTTCGAAGAGGATTAGTCCCCTTTTTTTCCGTCTGACCTTGCTTTGCCGATCGCCTTGCGTCTGAAAGCGTTCGGCTCGATGTTGAGCAGCTTGAGCTTGTTGAGCAGGTTGGGGCGGTACATGCATGCGGTGATCGCCGCCTGGTTGATGTTGCCCCTATAGTGGTGCAAAAGTTTGGTAAAGTATTTTACCTCGAACTCATGCAGGACCCCGGCCTTGGCCTCCTGGTATGACAATTGAGAACTTGTGACCGTGTCGTTGATCTTGAGCACGGACCGTACCGTCTTTTCGCTGACGGCCCTCAGGCCGATACTCGCGATGCAGATGACCTCGATGGTGTATTGCAGTTCGCGCAGATTGCCGGGCCAGGAATGCTCGACCAGCATTTCCAGCGCCATGGGCGAGATCCTGCGGGGAATTTTCTGGTCTTCCTTGATCGTGATGAAATGGTCGATAAGGTCCGGAATGTCCTCGCGGTGCTGGTGCAGGGGAATCGTTGCAATGACAGCCCCGCGCAATCGCGCCAGCAGGTCGGGAAGGAATTCCCCGCGGCTCGCCAGGTTGGCAATGTCACGGTTGGTCGCCGACAGGATACGCAGGTCCGTCAACCGCGGATCTTTGGACCATCCGGGAGAAAATTCTCCAGTGTCTATTATCGCGAGCAGCTTTTCCTGCAAAAAAGGCGACATCGCGTGCACCTCTTTGAGAAACAGCGTCGTGTGGTTGGCGGACGCGATCAGCCCCATCTTGGCAGGCCATGCGCCGCCGTGCGCACCGGTTGCGCTGCCGAAAAACTCCTCCTGCTCGAGCGGCGGGGAAATCGTCTCGCAATTGGTGCTGACCATCTCCCGTCCCTGCCGCTGCGACAGCGAATGGATGGCCCTGGCGATCATGTCTTTGCCGGTGCCCGGCTCACCCGAAACGAGCACAGGAAAATCGCACGGCGCGACCCGCCGGATTTCGCGGCGCAGGTCCTGCATGTACGCCGACGAGCCGACCAGTCCGGGAATGGTGTCGTCCGATGAAGTTTTGGAGGATTTTGTCATAGGTGTCAATTTTCAAAATCGGAAATCGCGGGGACCGTATGGTCCGCTCCCTGCGCAATTGATTTTGCAAGGAACTGCGTAAAGATAATGACGTCCGGGCGTGCACCGGGCTCCAGGACATTGAATGCCGCAAAAAACTGCGCCGTGTCGGCTATGGCGGAAACCGAATTCACGACAAGGGTATCGGGCGCCATGCCGATCCGATGGTATACCGAGTCTGCGCACCCGCACGCGCGCGTGACGCGGAGAAAGGTGATCTGGATGTCGGGCTTACGAAACTGCTTTCGATTGACCACGACCTGTCCGATGCCTTTCCCAAATGATGTATCGCCGACAAATTTACATGTGCCGAGGCCGGCCAGCCGCCGGCCATCCTTGATTCCTGCGGCAAGCATTTCGGACGCGCTCGCGCTGAACCGGTTCATCAGGATCACGATGTTCTTTCCTGTAAGCGAGGCAGCGGGAACGTGTTTCGTGGTCCAGCGTTCGATTCTTGTGGAAGCCGACCGCGCGTCGCTGTCGTAGGAACGGTAGGTCGCCTCGATATACGGAGTATTGACAGGAAGGAAATACTCGATGACGGAATCCATCATCGCGATGCTGCCACCGGTATTGGACCTCAGGTCGAGCATGATGTTCTGAAACCTGGCCAGAAAAGGAACGGCGACGAGGAAACTGTCGAAAAGGTCCGCCCTGTCGAAGGTGAAAATGCGTACATAACCGGTGCGCGCGGAAATTCGCGCGAAGTAAACGGGCGACGCTGCCTCCGCCCGGGCAGCGCCGCTTTCCATGGCCGAGGGACCTACGGGGGTGGTGTCCACATACCTGGTATATTGATAGCGGTGCAGGGTGTCGATCACGCTTGCAAGCAGCGATTCCGGCGTGCTGTAGATGAAGGCGTTCTTCGCAAGCGGTACGCTGTCCTGCCAGATGCTGTAGACTTTGAGGTATTGCCAGACGCTTTGGAGCTCAAGCAGGTTCCGACCCGATGTATCGACGGGATAGGACGAACAGGTCGCGGTTACGGCAGCGAGGGATGCGACTAGACAGGCCCAAAACCTTGAACGTCTTACCTGTCGCTTTTCCATGCGTCCTCCGCGGCGATACGGATCGCCGTGATAGGTTCCGAATACGGCCGTGCGCGAAACACAAAGCTGCCTGCGACAAAGACGTTCGCGCCGTTTTGGGCGCAGAGTCGCGCCGTCTCGGGGACAATGCCGCCGTCCACCTCAAGGTCAAGCGACAGGCCGAAGGTCCTGATCTCGTTTGCGATCGCCTTGATCTTCGGCAACATTTCGGGCATGAACTTCTGGCCGCCGAACCCGGCGTACACGGTCATGATCAAGACCTGGTCCATGTCGCGAAGGTGGGGAATCAAAAGATCCGCGCTTGCGTCAGGATTGACAGATGCGCCAGCCTTGACGCCGCGTTTCCTGATCGCCGAAAGGATTGCGGGAAGGTTCTGGCACACCTCGGCGTGCACGGTGAGAACGTCGGCTCCCGCATCGCAGTACTGCGCAAGAAAGTCCTGCGGATTGGAAATCATGAGGTGCACGTCAAGCGGGATGGATACGCATTTTTTCACCGCCTCGATCATGATCGGGCCAAAGGTCAAATTGGGCACGAAATGTCCGTCCATGACGTCGCAATGTATTCTGTCCGCGCCGCCGTCTTCGGCATCCTTGACTTCCTTTTCAATGCACCGGAAATCGGCGGCAAGAATCGACGGGGCGATGCGGAGAGGACGTGTTGTCATTGTAAATCAGGCTTTCTACCGGATCGACAAGGGACGCGCCATTTGCTTGACAACGACCCAGTTTGCCGCCACATAATCGTAGACGGACAAGGCGGTGACTGCCGCGGGCACGAGCATGACCCAGAATCCCGGATGGCGGCCCCAGATCACCGTCGGGATCCACGGAACTTTGTACGAAATGCCGAGGCACAAAAACAGGACGACAAATGCGCCGACTGCCTGGACCACGGCCTTGAGTTTTCCGGCCTGGCGCGCCGCGAGCACGGTCCCGTTGTAGGCGCACATGATCCGCAGGATTGACAAAAACGCGTCGCGGTAGAGAAAGATCAGGAATACCCAGAGCGGAATGATGTGGGCCGCGCACACCATGAACGACAGGAACACGGTTTGCCGCGACAGGCTGTCTGCCATGGGGTCAAGCAGCTTGCCGAAGTCGGTCACGCAGTTCCGCGAACGCGCAACAAACCCGTCGAAGGCGTCGGACAGCTCGATGAGACAGACGAGGCCGACGGAAATCCACAGTCCGGTCACGGGAGAGCGCGCGTGAAAACTGTGGATGAAGAAAAAGGCGAACACCGGCGCGATCACGATGCGCGACAGGGTGAGGGCTATTGCCGGGTTGAATTTATTCATGCGCGTTTGGGCTCCTTGATGATCGCGGCGATCGACGCTTTTTCCGTGCACCCGAATTGCTTCCACACGTGACTGCACTTGGCGGTGAACAGACAGGCGATAGTCGCATTTGCAAACTGGTCGCCGTATTCGGACAGGACGTAGTAATTCGCCTGCCCCTTGGCGATGATGACGTCGGAACGGGAAAGCGCCGCGGAAAGTTCCGGACTCATTTCCTTGAAGGATATGCCCAGCGTGTCCGGGCCCGCGAGTATGACCTCGGCGCCGGTGTCGTGTATCCCCACTCTCTCCGCGTCCGCCATGACCGCGTCGCTGGTTATCGGCCCGCCGCGCATGGGTACCGTGACGTGAATGCCGAGCGCGGTGAAAATGGCGATTAAAAGCTTGTCGAATGGCAATTCGCCGACATTATCCGGAACATACACGATGCGTTTGGCCGCGATAGCCGTGCGATACATATCGTCCATTTCGTCAATGGTCAGTCCGGCGTCGAAATAGTCCCTGATGGTGGTCACGATCGAAGGCGTCGAGAGCGCGTACCCGGCGCCGGCGGTGCGAAAATCAAGGCTATTGGACGCCACGGCCCATCGCGCCAGGAACCTGAATTTGTCAAGCCCGCTCAGTGAGCCCGCCTCCGCGCCAACCGAGGCGGCCAGAACCGTGCCTGCCTCAAGGCACGCTTGGCGCAGGCCCGAAAACGGCACGGCCATACCAAGGTGCCGTTTGATGATGCGATGAAGATCGGTGATGAGATAGGAAGGCGGGACATCGTCGCCGACATGGGTTGACAGATACAGCATCACCTCTTGCAGGATCGAGGTCGTCTGCGTCTGCGACAACCCCAGCATCTCAAGAGCGCCAATGATATCATCGATGAAACAGGAAAGGCATTGCGGGACGAATTTCATATTGTTTAATCCGTTAAATCCTAAAATAAATGAAACGCACCTGCTGTTTCCTCATAATCTTCCATCCCACTTGTATTTTCCGGCCCAATTCTATATAATGGGAATATTGATAAGAGCACAAAGTTTCGCTTTGTCGCTGCCCTGATCCTGATACAAAACGCCCAAACCTGCCAGCTTTCAAGGAGTGATTATGCGGTGGTTGAAACGTATCGCAAAAAGCCTGCTCATCGGGTCTGCCATGGGCATCGGCGTAGCGTTGTTCACTAACCTTTTCTTCACCGACCTCATCAACCGGCTCGAGGACCAGACTTATTACATGCGGTATCGCTGGGAATTCGACGAGCTTTCCGGTAGTAAGAGCCAGAAAGTCGCCGACGAGGACAACGGCATCAATATTATCGATATCGACGAACGCAGCCTGCACAAACTCGGCAAGTACCAGAACTGGGACCGTTCCTTTCACGCCCAGATGATACGCGCCCTGGAAAAACATTATCCGGCTGCCCTGGTGTTCGACGTGATGTTCTTTGATCCTGACGACAAGAACTACGTGACGAGGTTCGACCGTCTTCTTGACACATGCAAAAGCAGGGTGGCTGGATTTTCCATGCCGGACAACCTGTACAAGCCGCTGGTGTCTGCAATCGACTACGACGAGCAGTTCATCGCCGCGACCCGCGAGGGCGGCAATGTGGTGCACGCGCTCATGATGGCGGACAAGTGGGACTACAGCGAATACGCGCAGTCGCAGATCGCATCCATGATGACCATGGCGTGGCATGATTCGCTGCACCCGTCGTCCTCGATCACGCTCCCCGTTGACAAGAGACGGGCACTGTTCGACCGGAAGCCCATCATCGACGGCACGTTTCCGCGGCTCGCCCAGGCGGCGCACGAGATCGGGTTCGTCAATATTCCCAAGAATTCCGACGGCGTGATCCGCGAGATTCCGCTGCTCTATGGCTTCGGGACCAACCCGCCCGTATACCTGCCGATCAGCATCAGGACGTGCGCGACCCTGTTCGGCACGCCGAACAACGAAATCATCTTTGAGCCCGGGCGATACCTTGACATCGGAAGGCCCCTGAAGGCGTTCAAGGACTCGACCGGCGGCCTCCGGTTCTCGTACCCCAACGTCACGCCGCAGCAAGTCAGGGCAATAATTGATAAAAGCGACGAAATCATGAAGTGCGCACCCGGCAAACCCGTCGATGTCAGCGCGCAGCTCAAGATCGGCAGGGATTCGGCCGGCGCGCCCTTCGTCGACATGTACTGCGGCGTCTTCCCCTGGTCCGTCGCCCGCGTGCTGATTTCCGCGGACACGAAAAAATTACTCAATCTTGCAAAGAACGATTCGCTCGAGCTTGCGCCTTCGGTCGTGATCAAGCGCAGTTCGGACGTAGACTGGACGCTTCACGCGCCCGACGGGGACGGTGAATGGGAGCTGGCGCGGCTTGATCTTCAGACCATTTCGCGGATCGCGCAGGCGGATTTCGACGCGGTGAAACCGGGCCGGACCAAACTCATGTTCTTCGGCTTTACGGTCAAGAACAAGGACGGGAAACTGTCGTCGAACCTGCCGATCATGAACGCGTCGGTGATCGCCGACCTTTGCAGGACGAAATGGAACGCGCTTTTGTCCATGCCCGCGGGCATGCGCATGGATTTCGGGCAGCCCGTGCGAATCCCGCTGACAAAGGACAACCGCCACATCGTCACGTATTTCGGGCCCAAGGCCAAGACGTTCAAGTACTACAGCTATTACGACATCATGAAAGACCGCGTGCAGGGGTCGCTGGAAGGGAAGATCTTTCTCGTTGGCGCAACGGTCCAGGGACTGTTCGATATCGTGTCCACGCCCGTTGACAACAACTACCCCGGCGTGGAGGTGCACGCGTCGCTCATCAATTCTTTTCTGACAAACACGTTCGTCACGCGGCTTTCCAAATGGCAGGACTTCTTCATCCTTCTCGGCGTTGCCATCGTCATCGGGTTCATGTCGTATTTCATGAAACCGCTCTTTGGTTCCATCCTGAGCATCATCGCGGTTTTTGCCTATTTTGTCATTGCCATGTCCGTGTTCGGCGGCAACCACGTGTGGATCGAGATCGCGCGTCCGATCCTGGTCATCGTCATCACGTTCACCGCGGTCATGGCGTACCGGTACATCACCGAGGAGAAAGACCGGAAATTCCTGCAGAGCACGTTCAAGCAATACCTGTCGCCGGACCTCATCGACATGATGTACACCTCCAAGCAGCAGCCGAAACTCGGCGGCGACGAAGGAATTCGCACCGCGTATTTCACGGACATCCAGGGATTTTCCACGTTTTCGGAAAAGCTGGGCTCGCCGACGCGGCTGGTCGAACTGCTCAACGAATACCTGACCGCCATGACCGACACGCTGCTGGCGCGGTTCGGCACACTTGATAAATACGAAGGGGACGCCATCATCGCGTTCTTCGGCGCGCCCATGCCCATGGAAGACCACGCAAAACAGGCGTGCATGACCGCGCTTGACATGCAGATAAAGCTCGGTGAATTGCGCAAGAAGTGGGTGAGCGAGGGCGACAAGTGGCCGACCATCGTGCACGAGATGCGCATGCGCATCGGCGTGAACAGCGGACCGATTGTGACCGGCAACATGGGGTCCAAGACGCGCATGAACTACACCATGATGGGCGACACCGTGAACCTGGCGGCCCGGCTCGAAAGCGCTGCCAAGCAGTACGGCGTGTTCATCATGATCAGCCATTTTACCTATGACATGATCAAGAACGATTTCGAAGTCCGGCAGCTGGATAAGATCAGAGTTGTGGGCAAATCAGAGCCTATTGTAGTTTATGAGCTGATCTCGGAAAAGGGAAAGTGGACGCCTGAGATCGCAAAGATGGTCGATTTATATTCCCAGGGCATCGCTTCTTTTTACAAGCAGGAATGGGACAAGGCCATTGAGATACTCACGGAATCGGACAAGTTTGAGCCGTACCGCGGCTTTGCGAAAACAACCCCAAGTAGGGAACTCATTAAGAATTGCCAAAAATATAAGCTGGGTCCGCCTGGGTCAAACTGGGATGGAGTGAATACGCTGACGTCAAAGTAAACGGGAAACATAGAACAAGGAGCGACTATGCTGTGGAGAATCCTTATGCTGCCGCTGTGGATCCTGAAAAAGGGTCTGGGTGCGGTGTTCATGGTGGTACGGCTGGTGCTGGGAGTTCTGCGACTGGTTTTCGGCAGACGACTCATCGCCCTGGCGGTCCTGGTGGGCGGTTTTTTCCTCGGGAAGAAATTCCTGAAAGACAAGACGGAAACGGACACAAAGCCTGAGTGACGGGGGAAGGGGCGAAAGGCCGGCAAGCAAAAGACCGCACTCAGGTCTTTACTGTTTGTTATTCTCAGCGCCCCTGTACGCCGCAATCCTCCTGCACAGCGCACTGTTCATGCTGTCGGAATACGACCGCACATGCACGGTGAACGCGATCGCGATTTTCCTGTGCCTGTCCCGCTCCAGCATCTCCGACGCGCGGCGATACACGATGATATTGTAATCACTGGGAGTGATGATGCTATCAAGAAAGGAGGGAAGGGGATAGAAATCCGGGACAAAGGCCATGGCAAAACAGCAATTTATAATGTTCAAAATGGCGCGGCCGATGGTCATGTATGTTTTCTTCTTTCTGCCCGACACCGGAAAATCAGCATTGTTGACAATGCAAAGCCATGAAAAAAGTGACGTGCATGAAATTATATATTCAAGGCCCGACTTGTTGGTACCTCTAAAACTACAAAAAAGCAAATCCCGTCTTGCCGGGGTCGGGGTTGGCGCAACGTGCGCCCCACCGCACGAAGGCGCTGCTGTCAAGTACACTCAACAATCCTGCAGGTCGGCTGCGCTTCTTTTCGTCTATAGCTTTTTAAGAAATACAGAAGGAGTGATAACTTCTGTATTTAGAATTGACTTTAGGTCAAGGAGATGAGAATCACCACTAACAATAAAGTCAGCATTTCCGGAAATTGCGCATTCTAAAAATTTATTGTCGTCAGGGTCGGGGGATAAATTAAAGCGTTTCTTTACAGTAACAAAGGTGGAGTTTTCAGCAAAAAGGATAAGCCATTTATTCACTAAGTCATCTTTTTTGCCTTTTGAAATCCTGAATAAAGTTCGTATATACTCGTCAAAAATCTCGTCCATTAGCAATAATTCGAATCGGCCATTGATCCAATGACTCAAAACGGCGGATGGGCTGCCGGTCCAGAAAATTCCTGAAACCAAGACATTTGTATCAAGAACGATTTTCATGGCGTATAGCCTTTATCGCCTTTGTAATATCTTCTTTTTTCAAACCGGATTCGCGGGCAAATTTCCTGCTTTCCCGTATTAATTTATTAAACGAATTGAGCTTGGGCTCTTCCAGTGGCTTAAAAAGCAAATTTGACCCATCAGTAATAACCATCATTTTTCTGCCTGGAGAAAGTCCAAGAATCTTCCTAATTCTATCCGGTATTACAACCTGTCCCTTCGAAGAAAGGCTTGTTACTTCTGCATTAATCATAATATCCTCCAAGTGGAGCACCGCCGACTTGCGTCGGCGGGCCTAAAAATATTTCTTCGGCTCAAAAAGCCGAAGGCTACTAGTGCGACATCCCGTAGCGGAAGGTCCGGCATTCCGCGTAGTGGGTAAGATGCTCTTACTCAATATACTATCACTGGAGGGCGATTGCAACTAATACTTTTCTCCTATATTTCATTGCGTTCGCGAGGCCGTTTTGTTTGTGGCTGGTTGACAATGGACTGCAACTATTTGAATCACGATACCGTGCTTTATGCCAAAAATGGTAGATTAGGTGCCACTACGTGGCGTGCTTTGTTCCTTAGGTTGCGCCACTCTTAATGCAGGTGTGAAAACACTCATATGTATCAACCCTGAAAAAGTGCCGCGATGTGCTCACCTATAAACCAAATTACGCGGTTTACTGTGTCAAGAACAAACTCGCGCTTGCAAATCTGTGTGTTCCTACGCCGGACTCGCGTAGCAGTACGAGCATCTATGCCCGCACCTTTGCGAATACGACCCAACATCCCTGCTCTCGAAACACCCGCAGTCCTCGCGGGTCGGCTTCAAGGACAAGGCTGGATGCACGCCAAACCGGTCGGTTTCGCGCAATAATCCGTCATCGATGCAATGCGCCTGAAGAATGCCCGGCACCAATTCCAGAACGTCGGGATTGCAACAATTGTAAAGCTTCATTCCCGCGGCAATCGCCGCGGAAAGCATGGATCCCGCGATTTCTTTGCGCTCTTCCCGGGTGAAATCTTCAAAAGCAACGCCCCGCCTTTTCAGCTTGGAGTACATTGTCATAAAAGAGAAATAGCACCGTGATATACCTGCTTTTTCAATAAGGGGAAGAATGTCGAAGAAGCTCTGTGCGTTTGTCGTAAGAGTTCCGTTCTTCGCCCGGTATTTGCAAATCGGATCGAACCGCCACAAGACGCGCGTTGGGCCCACCGTGTCGCAGAGCCGGCACAATGTTTCAATGCGTTTTTCGAGCGATGCAACATTGGGCTCAAGATCAGGGCAATCATTGATCGTGTAGTGAAACACGGCGTTGTTTGTGTCAAGAAGCGACGCGAGTAACGGATGATCGAGGAAAACGGAAAAATCCTTTGACCAGAAGACATAGCCGAGAACATCCTGAGGTTTTAGCGAAACCGTATGGGTTCTTCCGTAGCCGCCGTCGTACGTGATTTCTCCCGCTTCCCACGCCCTGAAAAAGTCTTCAGCGAAAAAGCGGGGGATGTCTGTGCGCCGGGACGCGGAGATGTAATAGGGAACAGGTGATGTCATGAGGCAAAAATATATCGAAAACGAATGTGGAGAGGCTTGCCTAGATCCCCAGCTTCGTCCGAAGCCTCGCAGCCGCCTTTTCTTCGAGGCTGGCCGGTTCTCCTTTGACCAGGGATCGCACCGCGGCCATTTCTGATTTCGAAAACCGCACGCTGCTCAAAATATGGTCCTCGAATGCCTCAAAGGCGATTGGACACACGGTTTTGCCGATTTTATCGATCACTTCAGCGTAGGCCCTGATCTCCATCTGCGCATGAGCGTCGAGCCTGAGCGCCAGGAAATGGAACAGATTGTGCAAATCTATCTGCCAATACCACTCGGTGTACAGCGAAAGCGGCAAATTGATTCGTGCGAGTTCGCGCGCGATGTTGAATTCAAGGAGTTCCTCATATTTGCCGTATAGTTCTTTCTGGTATTTTTCCAGAATACTCAGCACCTGTTTCTGGAGTTTGGGCGGGACCTTTGTGGTCGCGCGGCCCTGCTTGTTGTTTTCGCTTTGAAATGCGATATCGGTTGTTGACGGAAGGTAGAACTCTGATTTCATGACGCTGTAGCGCCCCGAAATCTCGTTCACGCGAGCGGTACGGTGGCGTATCCACTGGCGGGCCACGAATATCGGCAGCTTGACGTGAAAGGTCATGACCACCTGCTCGAACGGCGACGTGTGGTCGTTGCGCAGCAGGTAGTTGATCAGCCCTTTGTCCTCACGATACGTCTTGGTGCCCTTGCCGTACGACACGCGCGCCGCGGAAACGATACGGGAATCGTTGCCCAGATAGTCGACCAGCCGGACGAATCCCTTGTCCAGGACCTTGAATTTCTTGTCCAGTATTTTTTCAGCGTCGGCGGAGATGCAATGTGCCATGGGCTTTTTTCCTTTGAAACGAGACGGTTAAGGCAATAAAGATACCTTACGGCCCTTTTGCGGGAAAGTCGATTCCGTTGGGCTGAGAAATTCCGGTTGCCTGGGCAGCACAATGGACGTTTGATGAGCTGCGCTGGATTACGGATTCTTCGAACAATACTGCGCGTGACAAACGCGGGTAATCAATTGATGCTTGTACGGAAGCCACGAGACTGGTGTTCTAAGATTTGACAATGGTGGGCGGAAATGTCTATATTTTCACTCAAGCTTATCAATACGCAGACGGCGAAGTCGGGGAAAAACGTAAAGTTATGGGCTTCTGTAAAGAAACTCTTTGCATTCACCTCCCGGCTCGCGAAAAAGAAAATCCCTATCGGTCGATGGCCAACGGGGGAAATGTGCATATATCAAAAATGAGCTTGCCCAAGAATAAACC
>Ga0182027_10001395_pt1 | contig 40584 bp, 28 predicted proteins | sample 712E1DmetaG_FD_121300 | JGI IMG/M metagenome (GOLD analysis project Ga0182027, IMG submission 121300) | Permafrost microbial communities from Stordalen Mire, Sweden - 712E1D metaG (Illumina Assembly) | ecosystem: Environmental > Terrestrial > Soil > Wetlands > Permafrost | place: Sweden...
CCGACGTGGATGTAGCCCTCGTGGCCGCCCACCGAGAACTTGTGGGTCAGCGACTGGCGCTCGTCGGGCAACTTGCGCCGCACCAGGGACTGCGTCGCCGCGGCTTGTGCGCGTTGCAGGCCCGGGTCGGTCTTGCTGGTCGACACGGGTTGGGTGCGCTTGCAGCCCTCGCGGTAGACGGCGATGGCCTTGAGCCCCGCCTTCCACGCTTCCATGTACGCGCTTTCGACATCCTCGACGGTGGCGTCAGCCGGCTGATTGACCGTCTTGGAAATCGCACCCGAAATGAACGGCTGGGCCGCGGACATCATGCGGATGTGGCCCATGTAGTGGATGGATCGCGTGCCGTTGGCGGCGCGGAAGGCGCAGTCGAACACGGGCAGATGGTCCTCGGAAAGTCCGGGCGCGCCCTCGATGGTCTCCTCGCGATCGATGTACTCGACGATGGCCTTGCGCTGATCTTCGTCGTAGCCCAAACGCGCCAGGGCCTCTTCCGTCGTGTTGTTGACGATCTTGATCATGCCGCCGCCGACCAGCCGCTTGTACTTGATGAGCGCGATGTCGGGCTCGATGCCGGTGGTATCGCAATCCATCATGAAACCGATGGTTCCGGTGGGCGCCAGCACGGTGGCCTGGGCGTTGCGATAGCCATGCTCGCTGCCGATGTTGATGGCCTCGTCCCAAGCGCCGCGCGCCGCGGACATCAGGTCGTCGGGGACATGACTCGCCTCGATGCGCTCGGTGTGATAGCGGTGCTTCTTCATCACGCCGAGGAACGGCTGCTCGTTTTCCGGATAGCCGGCGAAGGGGCCGGTCACGTCGCGGGCGATGGTGGCTGAGGTCCGGTATGCCCACCCGGTCATGAGCGCGGTGATGGCGCCGCACCACGCCCGCGCCGGCGCCGAATCATAGGGCAGGCCGAGCGTCATGAGCAGCGACCCCAAATTCGCATAGCCCAAACCAAGCGGTCGGTAGCGCAGCGAATTCTCCTCGATGGCCTTGGTCGGGTAGCGGGCGTTCCCGACGATAATCTCCTGTGCCAGGATGGTCAGCTCGACCGCCTTCTTGAACGACTCGGTTTCAAAGGTTCCATCCGCGCGCAAAAACTTGCGCAAATTCAGCGATGCCAGGTTGCACGCCGAATCGTCGAGGAACATGTACTCGGAGCAAGGATTGGACGCGTTGATGCGGTCGGTGCCCGAGCAGGTGTGCCAGCCGTTGACGGTGGTGTCGTACTGCAAGCCCGGATCGCCGCACTCCCAGGCCGCCTGGGCGATCGATCGCCACAGCTCGCGCGCCTTGAACGTGCCCACGGTGCGTCCGTCGCGAATCGCCTTGGTGGTCCATTCGCGATCCTTTTGCACGGCCTCCATGAATTCGTCGGTGACACGCACCGAATTGTTCGAATTCTGGAAAAAGACCGATTTGTACGCCTCGCCGTCGAACGAGCCGTCGTAGCCCGAGTCGATGAGCGCCCAAGCCTTCTTTTCTTCCTTGGCCTTGCACCACACGAAGTCTTCGATGTCGGGGTGATCGATGTTCAGAATCACCATCTTGGCCGCGCGGCGGGTCTTGCCGCCCGACTTGATGACACCGGCGAAGGCGTCGAAGCCCTTCATGAAGCTGACCGGGCCCGAGGCCGTTCCGCCGCCCACCAGAAACTCCTTCGATGAACGAAGCGGCGACAGGTTGGTGCCGGTGCCCGAGCCGTACTTGAAGAGCATGCCCTCGGTCTTGGCCAGCCCGAGGATCGACTCCATGGTGTCTTCCACGCTATTGATGAAGCAGGCTGAGCACTGGGGCTCGGCCTCGATGCCGACGTTGAACCACACCGGCGAGTTGAACGACATCTTCTGCTCGACGAGCAGGTGGCGAAGCTCGGCGCGGTAGTTGTCGGCCGATTCCTGATCCGCGAAGTAACCGTCCTTCATGCCCCACGCGGTGACGGTGTCCGCCACCCGGCTGATGAGCTGGCGCACCGAGCGCTCGCGCTCGGGCGTGCCGAGCTGGCCGCGAAAATACTTCTGTACCACCACGTTGGTGGCGGTCTGGCTCCAAGCCTTGGGAACTTCGACCTCGCGTTGTTCGAAGACGAGCTTGCCGCCTTCGCCGACGATGCTGGCGGTGCGGATATCCCATTCCACACTGCGGAAACCATCGTCGCCGGGCCGGGTGAAAAAGCGATCCATTTTCATCCCGGGTGCCACCTTGCGAGTGCGGCCACGCGAAGCGCGTGAATCGCGTAGAAGGCCATCTTTGGCCGTACCTGTGCCGTTCGGTTGTGCTTGTCCGCTTATCGAAAATTCGAGTCCGTTCGGCCGATTGCCACGTTGACGTCGACTGTCATTTTTATCTAGCATCAGAGCTCCTCCTCCAACAATCCTAGTGGTTATATCCGATGTCATCCTACCCTGCGGAGAAGCGCTGCGCTGTTCCACAAACGCACGCGCTGCTCGTTGCAGCGACAAGGCAGATAACTGTCGCCAAAACAGGCTTGTGTCAACAAAAAACACAATATGTAGTGTTGTGTGACATTTAACCACACTACATATTGTGTGTAGAGAGACTGTGGACAACCTGCCAAATCACCTTCTTCTACAACCGTTTCGGACCCGCGGATGCCTGTGGATAGAACCGTGACAATACGTTGCGATACGTCTATGCTCAGTCCGATCGATCGGCCAGAAAGTTTCGCGCCACAGCCTTCTCGCTTATGATCGATGCGTGATCTGGCTCGAAGGTGTCGCCTATCGGCGCGATGGCAGTGTGGTGCTCGATGGTGTGACCCTCGGGGTTGCGAGCAGCGACCTCATCGTCATCGAGGGATGCACGGCCTCGGGCAAGACCACCCTGCTCGAAATCGCAGCGCTCGCCCGCGCGCCTGACGCCGGCACCGTGTGGTTCGCGGGCCGCAACGTTGCAACGTTGCAGCGAGCTTCGCTGCCGTTCGTTCGACGTAACATCGGCTATTGCACTGCCGAACCTCGTTTGATTCCCGAGGACACGGCGCTCGCCAACGTCATGCTGGCGTTGGCGGTGCGCGGGCACAAGCCTGCGACGGCCGAAGCGTCCGCCAAGGGTGCCCTTGATCTTGTCAAAGCCGGCGACCTGGCCAATCGCGCTGTCGCGTCGCTATCACCGGGCCAGAAACGGCTTGTGGCTTTGGCGCGCGCAGTGGTCGGACCGCCGCCGTTGGTAATTGCCGATGAACCCGCGGCAGGAGTGGGCGACGAGGCCCGAGCCGCCGTGATTCGCGCCCTGACCGCTGCTCGAGACCTGGGCGCCGCAGTCTTGTGCGCGACTGCGGACAGCACGCTGGCCGACGGGCTGGTGCTGGCCGGCGGTCGCAAGATTCACATCGCGCAGGGCCGCATCACGGGCGCGCCCTCCATGGGATTGGTGCCCGCCTTGCCCGTGCCACAGCCAAACGGCGATGAACAACCACGCAATGTCATCAGGCCAGGGACGGCCGACGCTGACTCGGACGTCGATCCGCAGAGGTTGGTGCCGGTCGCCAAGGAGCCGGCATGAAGGCCATATGGATCGCCCGCTGCACCCGGCGGCAGATGGGTGCCCACCGACGGGTCGTGTTTGCCGCGACCGCTGCATTCGGCTTGCTCGCGCTGGTGGTTGGCGGGGCCGTGCTGAGCGCGCGAACCAGCCACCGCTGGGGAGCATTCGTGGGCCAGAATGTCCACGTCATCGTGTATCTCACCGACGACGTCGACCAGGATCGATCGCGCGGGCTGGCCGAGATCCTCCGCCGCGCGCCCACCGTCGCCCAAGTGACCGAGGTCGAGCCCGCGCAAGCGCTCGCGCGACTGGCGAGCTCCGCCGCGACCATAGGCACCGGCGCAACCGTGCTCGATGGCCTCGAGTCCGCCTATTTTCCGCGCTCGCTTGAAGTCAACCTGGCACCAGCCGCGGATCTATCCGAACGGGCGAACGATCTGGCCAAGCGCCTGCGCGGAGTGCCCGGCGTGGCGCAGGTCGATGCCATGACCGATGGCCTCGCGCGCCTGTCGGTCTGGGTCGGGCTCGGTCGCAAGCTAGTCCTGGGCGTACTCTTGGCCTCGGCCGTATTGGCTCTCGCCACGCTCGCAGCGGTGTTTTTGCGCAGCCGCGGCGTTGCACGCGGGCGAGCGGCCGTTCTCGTGCAGCTCGGCGAGACGACGTCAGGGATCCGCCTGCCCTCCAGTTTGTGGATGGCCATGGCCGCGCTCGGCGGCGGCGGTGGCGGCGCGCTTCTAATCACGCTGGCCTGGCGTCCACTCATCCACCGACTGGAGACGAGTCTTGGCATGGCGGCTACGACGCCGTTGCCGAGCCTCGGTTCAGCGGAGCTTGCCGTCGGCATCGGCCTCGCGGTTTTGCTTGGACTCGCCATGGGCTTTTTCGCGACCCCGCTGCCCCAAACCGACGATCATGAGTAGCTTGCATGGTAGCTTGCGCTTGCTCGTGCTGTTCCTGCTGCCGGCAGCGACCGCGCTGGCTGGCGCGTCCAACGAGAATGCGGATGAGGAAGTCGACCTGTTTGATCGTCTGAACGTGCGTGAGCAAATCCTCGACGGTCAAAAGGCTGCGGCCGAAGGTAACACACGGCAGGTCGCCCTCCTAGCTTACCGGCTTGCCCGGCGGCGCTCCCTAGGCTTCGCGGCCAACCCTGAAAATCGCCTCGACGATGCCCGGGCGCTCGACCTAGCTCTGATGGCGCTTCGTCGCAGCCTCGACGAAACAAGAGCCTTCGGCAACGAGCTCGATCGCGTGCGCCTGGAGCGCACCACGATGGAAAATGCGCTGGTGACCCGAGCCCTCCGCGAGCCCGCGGGTGGCCAGGCCGACAACACGATGCGCCTGCTCCGTCCCCTGCGCGGAACTCCGGTGGACGTCCCCGGCTCGCGGCGGGATGGACCGACCAAGATTGAGCTTCGCCGCGACAGCGTGGACATGCTCGCCCGGCTCAACGAACCGGTGCGCGCCATCGCGGCCGGCATGGTCAAACACGTAGAGTCCCTGCCGCAAGGTGGGTTCGCCGTGGTCACCGCCCACCCGGGGGGCATGACCAGCATCGTCACGGGATTGCGCGACATCTCGGTCAAGCCTGGAGAGCAGGTGGGCGCAGGTCAAACGCTTGGGCTCGCGGGAAGGAATCTCGACGGCGCCGCGGTTGTCTCGCTGGAAATCTGGCGCGACCGCCGGCCCCAGGATGCGGCAAAGTTGCTGCACGTCCGACTGGCCGCCGCGCCGGGCTTTTCGACGACGACGAACTGATTCCCTCCGCGCCAGCGATAGCGACGCGCAACTGCTTCGCCGATGCGGGAATGAGCCGAGGCTACTTCACGCCCTTGGCGGCGAGGAAGGCCTTGTACTGCGCGTCCACGCCTAGGATGTGCTTGGACAGCCAGTCGCGCAGAAACTCCAGCGTCGATACGGACAGAGCTGCGGTGCCGGCTTTGAACTGTGCCTCCAAATCACCGACCTTCTTGCGAAACACCTCGTGGTACTTCATGTGGTCGGCTAGCTGCGGGTAGCTGTGCAAGCGCAACAGGGTTTCCTCGTTGCCGAAGTGGACCTTGGTGTATTGCATGAGATTGCCAAGGACCGGGCCCAGCACCTCCTTGCCCCGCCCGCTCAGCATACTGTCGTGAAGCTGGTTCATCAGATCGAACAGTCCCTGGTGTTCCTTGTCGATCTTGCCGACGCCAACGCTCATCTTGTCGGACCAAGTGAATAGTGCCATGGCTTTCTTCCCCGCTACTTCAGGCCTTTTTGCGCAAAATAGGGCTTGTATTGCATGTCGGCGCCCAAGATGTGCTTGGTCAGCCAATCGCGCAGGAAGTTCATCAGATCGCTGGTGATGGCGGCTTTGCCCGCTTTGAAATCCGCTTCCAGCGCCTTGGCCTTGGCGGTAAAGGCGTCGTGCTCTTTCTTGTGGTCCGCGGCCTGGGGATAGGCGTGAATGCGGAAGAGCAACTCTTCACCGGCGAAATGGGTCTGAGTGTATTGGATGAGTTTGCCGAGGGTAGGGCCAAGCACGTCCTTGCCACGGCCGGCAAGCATCTCGCCGTGTAGCGTGTTGAGCATCTCCACGAGCCCCTGGTGTTCCTTGTCGATCTTTGCGATTCCCACGCTCATCTTGTCGGTCCAGGTGATCAATGCCATGGCTAACCTCGTTGAAATTGGCAGGTCCCAATCCCATCGGTGGACCTGCCGAGGTCTTGAGAGCCAAAAGCGCGGAAACGAGGACGCCAGCAGTCGACGTCAGGACTCCGACGTGGCTTTCACGCCCGAGAAGACGCCAGCGACGACGCTGACGCTGAACGCGAGACCGGCAAAATAGGTATCGATTGCTTCTTTGACCGCGAGGAAGGTGTCCTGCATCTTCGGCCCCTTTCCCGCGATGGCCTTCCAACGGGCAAGCGGTCCCCATTCGATGACGGGCGCGTAGAAAAACTCCCGGCTGGTGCGGAAGACCAACTCCCAGTGCGCGGTTTCCACCGCGATGGTCCCCATGCCGGCGGCTTCCAATTGGCAAGCCAACGCCTCGGGCTCGGGGAAGCTTCTTCCGTATGCCGCCAACGCGTCGTCCATATCACTCTTGCGCAAGCGCACCAGCACGTCCGAGTAGACGTCCAGAAATTCTCGCCAGGTGCCGGCGAGTGGGGTGGCCAGGCGCAATTCGCCACCCGGCTTGGTGACGCGCACGAGCTCGGAAATCAGCAAGGCCGGATCGGCAAGATCGGCCAACACCACGTTGGCCAGTACGTAGTCGAAGCCGTTTTCCGCAAAGGGCAGCTTGGTAGCGATATCGTGCGCGCGAAAAAAGACGCGGCGACCGAGATACTCGGCCGCAACGTTGGCGCGCGCGCTTTCGATGAACGCTGGTGAAGTCTCGACCGCGATGAGACGGCTATCCGGGTCAGTCTGATGCAGAAGCTCCGTCGTGGTCGTCCCCAGCCCGCAGCCGATTTGCAACACGTGCGAATGGGGTGACAGGGAGAGGTTGGTGGTCAACAGGTCTGCCAGTTTTTGACCGAAAAGCGGATAGACCTCCTCTTCGTAGACCCGCGCCAGCTTCTCCTTGCGCGTGAGTAGCCGCGCGGAGCGCACTTGGGAAGACGAAGCGGTCGGAGCCATGCAGTCGGGACTTTAGCCCGCCGAGCTGGTCGGCGCTATCTTCGATGCGCGAGGCCAGCGGTGTGGGCCTGTTCCCTACTTATTCATGCGTTGCCACCCTTGCCGAGCTGGACCGGGCTTGCCCCCGAATGAAAAATAAGAGAAGTCGGTCACACAAGTCAGCCACCAATGTGCGCTCCCACGGAAAATTGCGAGAAAAGGTTGGTATACTCCCATTCAGTTCAGCAGGATGAGCCCACACGGTCGCGTGTTCGTCTCTGCGCCGCGAGGAAATTCCCAATGACCAGAATCAGGATTTCACGCCGTTTCGGCGGTAGTTCTCCAGCAGTCCATTTCGCGCTCGTTAGTCTGGCCGCGATTGCAATGCTGGCAGGCCCGGGCTGCACCAACCCCACGATTGACAATAGCGGGGCGGGCGGGTCGGGCGCGCCAGGCGGCATGGGCGCGTTTGCAGGGGCGAATGCCGGCAACAGCGGCTCGAACGGCGGTGGCATCGTCATCACCACGCCTGATGCGAGCGTGGATCGCCCCTCCGGCGGATCCTGCGGCGATGGTGTTTTGGAGCGGGCCGAGCAATGCGATGACGGAAATACTGTCAGCGGCGACGGCTGCAGCAAGATCTGCCAGATTGAAAACAACTACGAATGTCCTGTACCTGGGCAACTTTGTAAGAACATCGCGGTTTGTGGCAACGGCATTCTGACGTCCAACGAAACCTGCGACGACGGCAATACCGTCAGTGGCGACGGATGTTCGGCCGATTGCACGAAAATCGAGCCTGGTTTCCAATGTCGTGTTCCCGGCAAGCCATGTACGCCCAAATGTGGGGACGGCATTGTGAGCGGAAACGAAACGTGCGACGACGGCAACACCACGAGCGGCGACGGTTGTTCGGCGACCTGCAAGCTGGAAATCGGATTCAAATGCAGCGGCACGCCGAGCAAGTGCACACCGACGGTTTGTGGCGATGGCAAGAAGGAAGGGGCGGAGGGCTGCGATAATGGCGATACCGTGCCCTTCGATGGCTGTTCCGAGGACTGCCAGGTCGAGCCCAACTGTACAGGAACGTCGGGCTGCACTTCCCAGTGCGGTGACGGCATCGTTCTCGGCGAGCAGTGCGACGACGGCAACGCCGCAAGCGGCGACGGTTGTTCGAGCACCTGCCAGATCGAGCCCGGCTGGACCTGCTCGCAACCACCGCTTGGCAACACGATGAAGGTCCCGGTGATCTACCGGGATTTCAAGTTCAGCAGGGATGTTCCTGCTCCCGGTAATGATTTCGAAAATGGGGTCAGCGGTTCGTACGCTCCCTTCCCTGGGATGGTCAACGCGACTCTCGACAACAACAAGCCTCCCAAGCCCGTCTACTCGGGTCTCACCGGCGCCCATGTGCTGAGCGTCGCCTCGTTCAGCCAGTGGTACACGGACGTATCCGGGGTCAATCACTCAACCTCGTCCAAGATGACGCTTTGGGATGATGGCAAGGGCAACTACGTCAACCGGTACGGCGCCAATGGCGAACAGTGGAACACCACCGCGATAGCCTACTACTGCGGCAGCGTGGGACGGGAAAAGACGGATGCAGCCGGCAACCCCATTCCCTGCACGTCCATTGATCCCAACCCAACCGAATGCGACACCATGATCGCTGCCGGTGGGACATTGCTCACCTGCACAAAAGGCCCCAACGGCTACAGTGCCATCATCGTCGTAGGCAAGGCCGACGGCAATCCGCTCTTCTTCCCGGTGGACAGCGACACGTTCAGTCCGGCATCCGAGCTGACAGCCGCGCAAATTCCACCCTACTACGACGCGACCAACAGTTGGCCTTTCGACTTGGATGCCGCCGGAAACAAGCGACTGCACAACTTCAGCTTCACCAGCGAGGTCCGCTATTGGTTCGCCTATGACAAGACCAAGAGCTACACCCTCGACTTCGTCGGCGACGACGATGTGTGGGTCTTCATCAACCGAAAGCTCGCCGTCGATCTCGGCGGGGTTCACACGCCCGTCGACGGCAAGATTGTCATCGGCGCAACTGGAAACGGCACAACCACCGTCACCCAGACCTATCCCATTCCTGCGCCCGCCTCGATTCAAGGGTCCGCCACCCTCGGGCTTCAGGACGGCAAGGTTTACGAGATCGCGGTGTTCCAAGCGGAACGCCAGACCACCGGATCGTCGTACAAGCTGACCTTGAGCGGCTTCAATGCCGCCCCCACCAGCTGCGTTCCCACCTGCGGCGATGGCGTCGCCGTGGCGGACGAGGAGTGCGACTGTGGCGATGGAACAGTGCCGGTCCCGGCGAGCTGCACGGGGCCGAACAGCGATACCGCGTACGGCGGCTGCTCGACCCATTGCACGTGGGGAACCTACTGCGGCGACGGCATCGTCAATGGCCCGGAGGAATGTGACGACGGCCCTGCCAACGGCACCCAAATCGGCAACGGCGGCTGTACCCTCGGCTGCACCCGAACCCACTACTGCGGCGACGGCTTCGCCGACACCAATCTCGGCGAACAGTGCGACCTCGGTCCCCTCAACGGCGTGGCCCTGGACAGCAGCGGAAATCCGTCGGACAGCCCGGACGCCCAGATCCACTGCGAAACGGACTGCACGATCCCGCCCAACATCGTGTTCTGAGCTGTCATCGTCGAACGCTCCGACTACTTGCTCACACCGAGCGCCCGCAGGTCGAGCCGGCCGTCGCGAACAGGCGGGCACCAGTAATAGCCGCCCGTGACTGGTCGGGTGAAGCGGAAGAGCGCGTCCGCGATTCCATCTTCGAGGCCCACCATGCGGGTCAGCACACGCTCGAAGGGATCCAGGCTGCGCGCAAATGCGACGAAATAGAGGCCATGTTGCCGAAGATCGCCCCAGGGCATCGATCGGCGCAGCATGAACGCCTCGGGCTGGAAGCTCTCCTGGGCCGCGCGCTTGACGTGGGCCGAGGCTGGGGCGTCCCCGATTTCTTCGTTCGACCCGTGCCGGCGGCCGATGACCTGGTCCTGCTCGTGAAGCGGCATCCGTTCGAGCGTGGTGAGATCGTGTACCCAGCGCTGCGCGGCCACGAAGCTGCTGCCGGTCCAACCTGGACGCGATCCCGTCACCAGCGCCACCTCCGCCGCGCGCTCGCCCTTGGGGTTCTCGGTTCCGTCCTCGTAGCCGCTGAGGTCGCGCCCGCTGTCGAAGACGAACGTGGAGACCTCCTCGACGAGCGAAAACGAGTTCCCGAGTTGGCCGAGCAGCGAACGCGCGCGATGAAGAAGTGTCCCCTGATCCTTGCCACCCAGGGACAGCCACAGATCGCCCTGGGTCGATGGAACGGCTCCCTTGGGTCCGCTGAGCGAGGGAAATGGCCGAAGTCCTTCAATCGTGCAGGTCAGGGCGCGCAGCCATGGGTCGCCGAGGCCAACAATGAGATCCGCTTGATGCGGAATCTCGGCCAAGCGAGCCAGCGCTGCCCGCGCATCCGCGTCGGGCGCAAGGTGGAGAGTCAAGAACTTACCGGCCGGTACGGGCGAGAGGATGGAAGGCTGAGCGTTGGTCACGGCGGGAATCTACAACAACTGGCCTCGCGAACGCACCCTGGTCAATAGACGACGAATTCGTCGGCCGCCAGCGCGCCCTGGGTCGAGTCGTCCTCTAATACCAGCTCGACAGTCTTGCCCACGAGACTGGTGGTGTTCCATTCCTCAACGCGGGCGGCTCCAGACGGCGTGGCGCTAAGTACAACTGCACCCTCGCTGCGCAAGGTAACCCGCAGTCCTGGGTCGACCGGGCCGGCGAGCACAAACCGCAAGTGGGCGGTGTCCACCACGAACGGCCGCGAGCGCAGCATGCCCCGCGCGGCCGGACCGTCGCGCCCCGAGTCCGCGGCATACAGCCCGTACATGCCGATGGGCGCCGGCGCCGGGCGCGGTCCGAAGGCCGCTCCCTCGACGGAGAAACCGGCATAGTCGCCGCGCTCGAAATCGAACATGCGCCAGCCACCCGCGGGGACCGGCGGCGGCTCGACCGTGGGCACCAGCAGCTGGCGCGGCGAGGTCTGCGCGCCGGCGAAGGTGCGCACGGCATCCACGCCCTCCACGAATTCATGAACGACGTGATAGCGGCGATCCAAGTAGGGCCATTCGCCGGGAAAAGACTTCCAGTCGAGCACAATGGCGGGGAAGAACTGGCTTTGTAGGGCTTGGTCGAGACCCTTGGGCCGACCGAGAGCCGCCTCCACATCGCGGACGCCCATGCGATGAACGAAGGGCTGCTTGCCGGCCAGCACAGCGTAGTAAGTGTGGAAGGGAATGAACAGTGGGCTCGGCAGCGCCCGCAATTCATCGAGGAGCCGGCGGGCAGCCACGCGATCTTGGGCGCTCGGAACCGCGCTCGCCAGCGTGGGCACCGCGCGGCCGAGCTTGGGCCAGCCGGAAAAGATGGGGAAACGCACGGGTCCGCGCAGCGGCGCTGGCTGCGCCGTGTGCAGGCTCTGCGAGCCAAGCAAGAGGACCGTCGCGGACGCCACCAGCAAGGTGCCCCAGCGTCGTGCCACCAGGGCCGCATCGAGCAGGCGCGCCGTCAGCACCGCGGCTGCGAACGCGGGAAAGAAAATGGCCGGGATGAAGGCGTTCATGTCCGCCCATTGCGTGCCAAAACCCACCAGAGCGGCGACCTCGCCCGCCGCCGCCGCCGCCCACAGGATGGCGTCGCTCCGGCGCAGCTTGCGCGCCAACGCCAACCCGACGGTGGCCAACATCAGCGCGCCGAAGAGCGGCCAGGCGAATTGTCGGGTGTACGGCCACGCCACATCGGTGACGGCCTCCATGCGAAAGGCGTGGCTCTGGTGCAATTTGAAAATGTACGTCCAGAACCACCCGCCCGAGGTCTTCACGAGTAGCGCAAGCCCGCCGCCGAGAACCAGGGCCGCCGCCCCGGCGTAGACGAGCCCGCGGCGAACATTCGCGACCAGCAATCCAAGCCCGATCCCGACGCCCAGAATGGTGGCGGTCTGCTTGGTGAAGAAGCCAAGCGCAATCAGCGCGCCCGCGCCGGCGGCGCTCTTCCAGCCCAGGCCGCGCAACGCGAGCAGCAGGGCCGACGCCTCGAACGCGAGCAGCAGCGAATCCGAACGAACCAGATCGTAGAAATTTCCGGTAAAGGCAGCGCTGGCGGCAACCGCGCCCGCGCCGCCGAGGCCGACCAGCGCCGCCAGGATTCTCGGCCCACGTCCCTGCGTCTCGCCGACACATCCGACAACCATCAGTGCCAGTGCGCCGGCGAACGCAGCAATCGAAACCAATCGCCCCATCAGATAGCCGAGCGGCGCGATGAACGACAAAACGGCCAGCAACGCGGAATAGAGCGGCGTATAGAGAAACGGTATGAAATCGAGCGATGGCTCGACGTAGATTCCCTTGCCCTGGGCGATGCGCTGGGCGTGCACAAGCATGCCGCCTTCCATCCATTCGAGGTCGAGTGGAAAGGTGGCGCGGCCGGCGAAGATGCGCGCGTGCCAGCCAAGCTGCACCAGCGCCGGCACGGCGGCCACCACCACCGCTGCCACGAGGGCACCGAGGAGAAATCGTTGTCTCGATGGCTTCATCTAGCCCTTGAGCGACACCACGCTCACGCCGTCGCCGCCCTCACCGCTGCCGCCAGCGCGAAAGCGCGCGACGTAGGGCGAGGTGGCGAGGTATTCGCGCACGACCTTGCGGAGCGCGCCGGTGCCGTGGCCGTGGATGACGAACACCGCATCCGCGCCTTCGAGGGCGGTGCGGTCGAGGAAGGCTTCGAGCTCTATGAGCGCCTCGTCCGCGCGCTGGCCACGCAGGTCGACGGTGTTGGCCCGCGACTGCAAGACCAGACCGGGCTCGTCCTTGCCTGCATCCGGGGCGGGGCTTTTCGCTCGCGGCGCGGCCGGGCTTTTCTTGCCCTTGTCGCTCACGCCGAAGGCGCGGTTGGCCAGCGCCTCGCGCAGCTTGTTCACGTCGAGTGGCGGCGGCTCAGGCAATTCGGCAGTGGCGGCCTTCGCGGTTTTCTCCAGGGCAAGGCGCGCGGCCTCGGCGGCCTGCGGGCTGCGCTCGCGCCGGACCTCACGCACGATTTCGGAAATCGCGTCGCGCGCATCGCGCACGGCCGCATCGATGGCCTCGCGCGAGCGCGTGGCCAGCTCGCGCTCGCGCCGGGTCAGCGCCTCGGTCGCCACCTTTTCGGCGTCGGTGCGCACTTCCAGCTCTTGCTTGGCCTCTTCGAGCTCGAGGCGCGCGGTTTCCAGATCCTGGCTGGCGCGCTCGAGGGCTTGCTCGCGCTCTTGCAAGTGGCGCACGGTCTCTTCCAGACCCAGGCTGCTTTCGTTCATGAGCAGGCGCGCGCGCGCGAGCACGGAATCCGGCAAGCCGATGCGGGCCGCGATGTCGAGCGCATACGAGCGCCCCGGCATGCCGTCCTTGAGACGGAAGGTCGGCCGCAGTTTCAGCAAATCGTATTCCATGCCCGCATTGCGAAAGCGCTCGTCGCTTTCGGCAAGGGCTTTCAGGCTGTCGAAATGGGTCGTGACCACGATGAGCCCGGACGCGTCGGCCAGCGCCTCCAGCATGGCTCGCGCCAGTGCCGCGCCCTGATCGGGATGCGTGCCCACCATGAGCTCGTCGCACAGGATGAGCAGGTTCTCGTCGCCCGCGCTGCGTGTACGTTCGAGCATCCCCGACAGATTGGCCAGGTGGGCCGAGAAGGTCGACAGATCGCCCAGCACCGACTGCTGGTCGCCGATGTCGGCCAGCACCTGGTGAAAAAATCCCAGGCGGCTGCCCGCGGCCACGGGCACGTGCAGGCCGGCGCGGGCGAGCAGCACGGCCAGCCCCACCGATTTAAGCAACACGGTCTTGCCGCCGGCATTGGGACCGCTGATGACGAGCGCCTTGGCCTTGCTCCAACCCTCCACGTCGCCCAGCACCAGATTGTTCGCGGTCACCGTCCACTTTTCATTCGCCGCGCGCAGGGCCAGCAAGGGGTGGCGCAGCGACGTGAGATCGACGATGGGCTCGTCAACGATTCCGACCGGCATGCCGTCGTAGGCGACAGCTAGCCTGGCCGACGCGCAGATCACATCGAGGCGCGTGAGCGTGTCGCGATCGCTGCGCAGCCCGGGAGCCGCCGCCGACACCGCCGCCGCCAGCTCTTCCAAAATGCGCCGGGATTCGCGCCGGATTTCTATTTCCGCCACCTTCAAGCGATTGTTGAGATCGACGAGTGCGGTCGGTTCGACGAACACGGTTTCGCCGGTGCGGGAAGTGTCGTGCACGATGCCGAGGCCCATGGACTTGAACGACGCCCGCAGCGGCAGCACGAAGCGATCTTCGCGCAAGGTGACGAATTGGTCCTGCAGGTAGGGAGCCATATCGTCGGCGCGCAAAATGCGCTCGGCCTGCTCGCGCGCGTGGGCAGCCACCTGGTCGCGCTCGTAGCGCAGACGACCGAGCTCGGGCGAGGCACTGTCGCGCAGCTCGCCCGTGCCGTCGAAGGTCTCGCGCGCCAGGCGCACCAAATCTTCGTGATGGCCGAGCCCCGTCGCCAGGCGCGATAGGCGCGGCGTCTGCAACACGCCGTCGGGCTGGATACGGCCGAAGAATCGCCGCGCGTTGGCCACGACCTCGCAGAAATCCGCCACCAGGCGCAGCTCCTCGGGACCGAGCGGCACACCCTGGCCCACCGAACGCAGGTGAATTTCTATCTCGGGGAAATTCAATGCCGGCAGCGACTCGCCCGCGCTGAGAATCGCCACCGCCTCCGACACCTCGGCCATGCGCTCGCGCGCGTCCCCGGCTGAATCGCACAGCGGCAGGGTTTGGCACGCGCTCACGCCCCGCGACGAATGCGCTCTGTGCGCCAGCTCGGCGCACACCTCGGGCCAATCGAGAAATTCAAGGTAGCGCCGGTCGAAAGCCATCTGTTCGGAGGACTTCATTCGCGCGCCAGTGTACCGCAGGCGCGGCCAGAATCACTCGTGCGAGCGCCGCAGGCTATTCTTCGCGGCCCTCGAGCGGCCAGCCGTCACTTTCGCCGTAGCCCGTATTTTGTCAGGCAGTACAGCGCGCGGAAGGCATCCTTGAGCCCGATTTTCTTGCCCTCGTCATACTTGCGACCGCGATAGGAAATCGGAACCTCGTAGATGCGCACGTTGTCCTTGCGCGAAAGTTTGACGGTGATCTCGGGCTCGAAGCCGAAGCGATTCTCCTCGATGGTGATGGACTGGATAATCTCGCGGCGGAAGGCCTTGTAGCAGGTCTCCATGTCGGTGAGGTTCAGGTTGGTCATGACGTTGGACAGGGTGGTCAGGATGGAATTTCCCACCGCGTGCCAGTAGTAGAGCACGCGATGGGCTCCACCCATGAAGCGCGATCCGTACACCACGTCGGCGTGGCCCTCGACAATCGGGGCGATGATCTTGGGGATCTCGCGCGGGTCGTATTCCAAGTCCGCGTCCTGCACGATGACGATGTCGCCAGTCGCCTCCTGAAATCCGCGGCGCAGGGCCGCGCCTTTTCCTTGGTTTTTCTCCTGCAGAAAGATGCGCACGCCGGGCAGGCCCGTTGCCTCATGGACCAAGAGGTCGCGCGTACCGTCGGTGGATCCATCGTCGACGACCAGGATCTCCTTGGCGAACGGCGCGGCGATCACGCTTCGCAAAAGCTCCAGGATGGTCGCCTTCTCGTTGTAACAAGGAACGACGACGCTGACGACAAGGCTCGAATCGGTGGGACGCTCGCGCTTCGCTGAAGGCATGGGTTGGTATCTTTCTAACTTGATCCGGTGGTCGTTGTCACCGGATCGCCGGTCACGCCAACCGGCTTGCCAACGGACCACCGCCGGATGCCGGGCTCGATGTCCTCGAGCGCGTCGCCGAAGAACACCAGCGCGCAGCCCAACGCCACCAGCATCACGCGATCGGCGGAAGCGGATAGCTGCCAGCGGTAGTCGACCGGGGTCATCAGGTAGACGAGGCACAGCACCGCGAAGTAGCAGAGGCCACACAGAAGGCACAGCAGACCGGGAAGCTGAAGACGACGGCTCGCCGCCAAGGCCACTGCCTTGGTAACCCCGGCTGCCCCGAGCAGCCCGAGAATATGTGTCGTCGCCAGGTCGAACCAGCGCGACCCGGGAGAAAGCAGCGAACGGGCGATGATGCCCAGCGATCCGGAGCGCGCGCGTGACCAAGCTCTAGCGAAGCCCGCGCTGTCGGTGTGAAAGTAGCTGTGCAGTCCCCAGCGCCGCGCGAGCGCGTACCACAACGCCCATGGAGCAACCGCGAGAACGAGCACGACGAGGGTGAAGGGAGCACCGAGCGCGGTCTTCGCGTAGGCGCGCACGCGGGAAGAGAAAACGAAGGGAAACAGGCCTACCAGCAAGGAAAACGCGAACAGCAGCCCTTCCTCCTTGGTGGCGAGTCCCAGGCCCAACAGCACCAGGGCGTGCTGGGCATCGCGCGGCTCGCCCCGGCGCAGCCAGCGCAGCACGGCCGTGAGCGCCCCGGCGGTGGCCAGCGCCGCGTACACGTCGACGTAGCCATCGTGAATGATCGCGCCACCGGCCAGAAAGGCGATGATCATGACCGCCGCCGCGCCCAGCGAAGCGCGTCCACGCGACCCGGCCAGCAGAGCGAGTAGGTAGCAAGCCAGTGGTGGGACATAACCGAGCTTGGGGAGAAACTCGTTCCAATAGCCGAATCGAACCATCTCGGTCGCGGCGAGGATTGGCATCAGCTTCGGGTAGTCGGTATGAGAAAACGAGATGGCTGGTTCCAGCCAGCCGGCATCCGATCGCAGCGCCCCCGCGTAGTAAATGATCTTGGCGTGAAAGAGCCAAATCGATCGAGCGTCGTTGGCCCACAGCGGATCCATAAGCATGACCCACGCACCGACGCCGGTAACGACGAGACCGAGGAGAATCCAGGCGGCGGGAGCCGGCGCCGTGGGGATGCGACCCCGCAGACGCCACAGCTGAAGGCCGCCGAGCCCGAGCCCGATCGCGGCCAGCGCGACGCCGACATCGAGCACCGCCCGCAGGGGCAACCCCGTCATGACGGCGAGCGCGTGAACGAGAATCCCAAGTCCAAGTCGCAGCGACAAAGCCTGCGCGGCTCGGCTCGCACGTTCCGCCCCGGCCTCGTCGACGACTGTACTTGCCTGGCGGCCAGACCCGGGTTCCAGAATCGCTGCAACGATCGCGGCGACTACGTGTCCCAGGCCCAAACAATAGAGCAATGAGAGTGAAAGATGAAAGGTGAGCGAGCTGTTGGGTCCCATGATGTGACGGGCTCTTTCCGGTTCGAGGGTACGGCTACGGACAAATGATAAGCTTGTAGCCGCTGCCGGAGGCGGGTGCCTCGTGACAGGAAGGACGACCTGGTTCGGAGTCGGGCACGAAGGTCGCGCTGGCGGTCGCAACGGCTCTGCGCGGCCACGGACCCTCGACCATGCGCTGCCACAGTTGCCAGTCGCCGCCGTTTACCAAGCTTGGCGCCGCCCAGAAGCGCGTGACCTTTTCCCGTGCCAGCACATCGATAAGTGCGGGCACCAGGCGTGGCAGGGTCTCGCGGCCCCGGTCGGCACCGCTTGAGGTTTGGAAGATGGGCGTGGCTGCGTGGGCGAGCCGGACCATACGTTTCCGATAGTCCGTGACATAGCGAGAAAGGGATGGAACCCAAGCGAACACCAGGAAAACGAGAGCCACGGCCGCAACCTTGCCGGCGACCCGGTTGGCCCGATGAAGGAAGGGACTGGGAAGGCGCCGCAGGTTTTGTGGAATAGGCACGTTCATCGCCGGGATGATAGCGGATCTCGGACCTCTACCGTAGCCCGCGATGCCACCGGACCGATAGGAACCGGCCCAGCGCCTCGGACGGCGGGAGCGCTGGAAGTTCTGGATGTCGAGCGGAAGGGTTCCCGTGGAGAGCTGCTAGAACTGTTGGATGACAACTTGACATTTGTTGTCGCAGGGCTGCCCGGCCTGGCCGTTGAGGGTGGTGCCGAGGTCGCATTGCTCGCCTAAATTCGTGTCGACGATGGCGTCACCACAGTAGTGCGGTTTCTTGCACGCAAACGTGCAGCCGTTGGCGCCAAGACTTGTGTCGCCATTGGACTTGCCGAGGTCGCACTCTTCGTCCGGGCTCTGCACTACGTTGTCGCCGCAGTACGGTCCCCATTGGCATTGCGTGTTGCAACCATTGTACAGGGTGTCGTTGTTCTGGCCAGCGCAGCTCGCAGGCACCGGCACCGTCCCGTCGCCACAGTCGCATTCCTCGCCGCCGGTCACGACGCCATCGCCGCATCTCGGCTGACAGTAGGACTTGGTTGTGGAAAAGCCGCTCAACGAGAGCTGGAAGTTTGATTCCGTGGGGTGCCCGTCGCGCACGAAGACGGCGATTTCGAAAGTCCCGCCTGTCTTCAGTCCGAGCGCCGCGGCCGTGAGAGTCCGCTGGCGGCAGTCGCAGGTCGTGTTTCCGGCCGGACAGGTCGAGTTGAACGCCACCTTCGTCACCGGATCTTTTGCGTTCGCGCTCCCGTCGCAGGGGACCAGATCGCCGACGGCGTAGCCGGCCGGGATTGCCGGGCAGTTGGTCTGGCCGGTCGGATTCGTGCACGGCATATAGACGTTGCCGCCTTCCTGGATAGTGGCGTTACCGGTGGCATCCACTTTGACGCTGGCCGGAAGGCGCTGATGGACGCCACCGAGGTCGATGACGAGCACGCCGTTGATGAACACGAACGTGTCGTCATCGCCGAAGAATTGCAGTTGAAAGGGGCCATTGAACGCGAACAGGTCGCGCGCTTCGACCGAGAACCAGGAGTCGTGAAACCAGCCTTGTGTCTGTAGGATCCAGGCACCATTCGGGTTCTGGCCGAACCACAAAGCCGGATCGATCCCAGGCGCGAAGCTCGGCGGGAAGACATACTGGTCCGCTTTGCAGTTCGCCCCCGCCCCGAATGTTGCAGAGCTGTACCAGTAGGGCCACAGGTTGCACAGCAGCGGCTCGGCGGTTCCGCTCGTCGAGGTCAGCACCGTGCCAGGCCCGGTAGTGCTTCCGGTCAGCGTGTAGATGGGGAAGTTGTTGGCCGCCGGATCGAGAGGAAAGAAGTTGCCGTACACGCTGTGGGGAGCGCTGGAGAATCGGTAGAGGTTGGTCGCCCCGGCCACCGGCCCGAGCTCCAGCGACGAGACGGTGTGCTTGTTGTTGCTGAACGAGCTGTCGGCCCACCACTGACCGAACGTGGCTGCGCTGGTCGCGACGGGCGCCGGGCCCTTGTACATCGGATGACCGCTGGATCCGCCAACGTAGGTCAGACCGTTGAGCGGGCTGTTCGTCATGGTGTAGCCCGGCACGTGTCCGCCGTTGGTGTCGTGGCTCCAGTCGGTGAATTGGCAATCGCACAAGGTCGCGTTCGCGCCCCCGCCGTTGCGGGTCGTATCGAAGGCGGGGCGGCCGTTCGCGTCCAGGTTCGCCTGGGCCATTCCCCAGCAGCGCGATGTCGAGTCATTCTGCCTCGCGGGACCGGCCGAGTTGGGGACACAATAGCGCTTGTTGTAGCTCAAGGGATTGGCTTGGCCCTGCACTCCGGCGATGTTGACGACGCTGGCGGTTTGCAGGGTCGCGCCGTAATAGAAGAAGTCCGGGTGACCTCCGGTTTCCTTCTCGCTCTTGAAGTCACGGTATTTGATCGGCAATTCCAGGCACTGGCCGCTGTAGATGGTTTGTTTGCACGCCTGGGTGTCGGGGTTGGTCTGCGTGGTGCAAGTGAACCCACCTTCTATCTTGCAGGTCGACGAGCAGCCATCGCCGTCGACCAGATTGCCATCGTCGCATTCCTCGCCGGTTTCGAGGTTGCCGTTTCCGCACGAGGCGGCGCAGGCATGGGTCGCACCCGTGCCCGTCGTTCCGCGGCAGATTGGCTCTATGGTGCAGGTCTTCGAGCAGCCGGTGCCGTCGCCGTTGAACAGGCCGTTCGGTCCCGTGCAGCCCGTGGGTAGGTTTGCCGGATCGGTGCCGCAGTCGCACGCCTCTCCGGTTTCAGTCTTGCCGTTCCCGCACAGCGCTTGCGTGCACACGCTGGGCGCTCCTGTGCAGCTCCACCCAGGCTCGATCTGACAGGTGGACGAGCAGCCGTCGCCGTTGAGGGTGTTACCGTCGTCACACTTCTTGCCTAGCTCGACCTTGCCGTCACCACAGATGGGCGAGCAGGGTTTGCCGGGCTCGCGGCACTCCCAGCCGGGCTCAACTGTCTGGCAATCGCCCGAGCAGCCATCGCCGCTGGCGGTGTTTCCGTCGTCGCAGGTTTCATTGGAGGTCAGGATGCCGTTTCCACATATGGCGAGATTTTGACAAGGCTGCCCGGGCGTGGAGCAGACGTAATTGGCCTCGATCTGGCAAAGGGCGTTGCAGCCATCGTCGATCGCGTTGGCACCGGTCTTCTTGGCGGGCGGAACACCGTCGTCGCACTGTTCGCCGGGGTCTAGATTTCCGTCTCCGCACGTCGCTGCCGGTGGCGGGGTAAATGTGCTGAGGGTGATCGTTCCTCCCGCCCCGGAGATTGCACCACCCCCGCTACCGGCTCCGCTACCAACTCCGCCGTATCCGCGGTTACCGCCCAAGGACGCCGGAGGACCAATCTGTCCGCCCGACTGGCATCCGTTTCCGCCAATGCCCAAGAAGCCCCCCACCAGAACCGTGGACAATGAAGCCGCAGAAAAGATGCGACCAATAGAGACAATTCTGGTTCGCATTTGGACGTACCTCCCGTGGGGGTGAACGGATCCCAACACCCAGTCCCACCAACTGATACGGCCCCACTCGGTGATTCTACCGGAGTGGTGGGCCGTTTCAAGTACGACGACGCCTGAATTACGCAGAGATCGCGATTGGCCGATGGACGTCGGCAGTCATTTCTACGGCGATCGAAGGCCGATTCCTCAGTACACGCGGCCTGCGAGCGGCTGGCCGCGCAAGAAACGGTCGAGATTGGAGAGGAAAAGCGCTACCAACCGGTCGTATTCATCCGCGTGTCCGCCAGCCACGTGCGGGGTGAGAAAACAGTTCGGCTCGGACCACAGTGGGTGTTTGGGCGGCAACGGTTCGGGCGAAGTGACGTCGAGGTAGGCCGCACGCAGATGGCCACGCAGGGCGGCTAGCAGCGCTGTTTGGTCCACGGTGGTACCGCGTCCAATGTTGATGAAGGTCGCCCCCGGCTTCATGGCGGCGAATTTCGCCGCATCGAAAAAGCCCACCGTCTCGGTCGCTGCCGGCAGAATGTCGATGACGTAGTCGGCGCGGGGTAGCCAACTGTCGATTTCAGCCATCGACCTCACCTCGATGGGCTCGTCGCCGCGCGGGTGTCGGCGAAACCCAACCACGTGCAACTCGAACGGAGCCAACAACTGAGTCAGGCATTTGGCAATGGCACCGAATCCGACCAACAAAACGGTCTGACCTTTGAGCAGGAAGGAAGCCGCCCGCGTGGGCAGGGTGTGCCACGCATGACTGATTGTCTGGTCGCGCATCGAACGAGGCAGTTGGCGGGCCTCAGCCAGCATGTAGGCAAGCGCATGCTGGGCGCAGGGCTCGTCGTAGATTGAAGAGCGGGCGCTGACTGAAATACCGCGGGCAATGAGCGCGGAGCGGGCGTCAGCGCCGGCGAATGTAGTGTATCCAGCGCTGGCCAAATGCACCCACAGCAGCCGGGCAGAAGCCACGCACTGATCGGCCTCGGGCTGGCCGAAAACGACGTCCCCTTCGGGCAAGAAGGGATCGGGCCGTCCCAGAGGCTGATTGTACTTGGGCATCTCCACCGCACGCACCAGCCGGTGTGGGCCGAGCCCGGCCCGCAGCGTCGCGAGCGCCCACTTGGTCAGACGCAGGTTGCACCAGACTGTGAGTGTCGCCGAGGTCATTGCGCCACTATACCTGTCTCCTGCAGCCGGGTCGAAGCAGGGCCGAGCCCGCTTAAACGGCCGATACCGACGCGGGCACGCCTGTGGATCGTCGACGGAAATTGGTCATCGCTCGCACGCTGGTTTCGAGGCTAGACTAGGTTCGATGGCGCCCACGGCGCCGGCAATACCGCACATCGATCCCGCATATTGGTCTAGTGGTCAGATATTGCAACGCGCGTGTACGAAAAGAGCTCGCGCCACGACGCGGGGTCTGCGCCCAGGTCCTAGGACGCGACGCTAAGCCCGATATCGGCAGGCCCTTGCGGGGGGACTGGGTTGGACCTTGTCCCCAGGTCCCGCAGCTGGCGCACCAATACGCCCGCGACGAGGTAAACGTAGACACCCCAGAGGCCATTGGGAATCAGGTCCACGGCCACCAGTGCCACAATTAGCGCAAGGCCGGTCAGGTTTTGTCGCTCGCGCCTATCCCCGTATTTGCGTAACCGGTGGCGCGCCCACACGACAGGCCAAGCTAGAGCTCCAAAAACGACGAGAAAGCCGACCGCTCCGGTCATGCCCAGCTCGATGATCCAGAGCCCATCAGTGACAGTCATGTCCCGTCCTTCGGAGTCAAAGACACGGTTGCGATTGTAGGTTCCCCATCCAAAAAGAATTCGCTCGCGAGCGTGGGCCAACAAGAGATCTTCATTCTTGAAACGGTACGCAAGGGAATCGGCCCGATCCTCCTGAAGCGCGCCGGCTGCGTCGAGGAGTTCGGACACGGGAAATACGCCTGAGGCGCGCAGTACCGGATAGGCGATGGTCCCGACGGCCAAGACAGTTGCCAAGAGTAACTGCCGCTTGGGACTACTCAGCGAGACAAACAGAATGCCGACAAGAACCATAACTATCGCACCCGTGCTCCTGCACAGAACAAGAATTGTAGCGTTGTACCAGGCCAGAAGACGCACCGGTAGGCCAAGCAACGTGCGTCGGCTTTTGGCCAAGACGAAAAGCGCCAGAGTCGTGACCATAAAAAAGCGAGCTAGCGCCAACCCGTGCGGCATGAAAACCATGGGACGATATCCTCCCCATCGTATCGTCTGGAGAAACTGCCCAGTTGTGTAGCCGTAGATCCAGTAGTTGAACTGAGGGCTCATGCGCATCTCAATAATCGCGAACGGGCAATAAACAAGCCCAGCGATTCCCAGACCGGCGAGTAAGTCTTCGACCTCCTTTGGGCCACGAAAAATCACGTACCCCAGGTAGAAAGCCAGATAGCTTGGGAAGAACTCGCTGATTCCTACGAACATCCCGTCCTTGAATGTCATGGCGGGAATCACAACTTCGCCCGACGCTCCAAATGTTATGGTGTCGCCGTTGGTCCAGCCAGTGAAAGCCCCGCCCAAAAGCGCGAGAAACGTGAGGAAAAGAAACCACTTTTCTTTCGGTAGCTTCGTGACCCTCCCGGGACAACGCAGCAAGCAGCCGATCAGAATGCACACGTAAGGAAGATTGTATCTATCGAGGGCAGGAACCCACGGAATATGGAACTCGGGGCCCACTGGAAGAAACATCTCGGCGCCTAGCATGACGACGAGGGTTGCCTTCACGGGCGGAATGACAAAAAAGACCCCGATCATCAGGGGAATCGAAAGATATAGGACTATCTCGGCGATGGTGCTTGTCACTGCTCGAACTCGAAGGAGCTTGTTCGTGTCGTGGTGTTTGAAGGATTTCGTCGCTCACACCGACTTTATACCCTGCCGGGCAGTGTATCAGCCGAGATCGCCCCTTGAACCCCCCATCGGACCTGTCATAGTCGCACGCGCTCCGGCGTTGTCAGACGGGACGCGTGGCTGAGAAACACCAAGATGGCCGGTCGAGACTACATCGTATTTGGCAAACCGAGCTTCGCTGAAGAGGAAATCGACGCGGTCGCCGCGACGTTGCGCGGCGGTTGGGCCGGCACGGGCGCCCAGGTCCAAGAGTTCCAGCGTGCCTTCGCCGCCTACGTCGGCACTCGCCACGCGGTCGCGGTCGGGTCATGCACCGCCGCTCTTCATCTCGCACTGATCGCCGCCGGCCTCGGCGAGGGTGACGAGGTCATCACGACGCCGCTGACTTTCGCGGCCACGGCGAACGCCATCGTTCACTCCGGCGCGACGCCTGTCTTTGCCGACATCCGGCGGGACAGCATGAACATCGATCCCGAACAGGTCGAAAGGCGAATTTCGCCGCGGACCCGCGCGATCCTTCCCGTGCACTTGGCCGGCCGGCCGTGCGAGATGGATGCCTTAGGCACGATAGCGCAGCGCCATGGGCTCATGCTCATCGAGGACGCCGCGCACGCCATCGAAGCACGCTATCGCGGCGGCAAGATCGGTGCGCTCGGGGACGTGGGCTGCTTCAGTTTCTACGTGACCAAGAACATGACGACCATCGAGGGCGGCATGCTGTGCACGGATCAGGACCCCATCGCGAACAAGGCGCGGATTCTCTCCCTGCACGGGATGAGCGCGGACGCATGGACGCGCTTCAGCGACGAGGGCTACAAACACTACGACGTCATTTTCACGGGTTTCAAATACAACATGACCGACGTCCAGGCGGCCATCGGAATTCGCCAGCTGGCGAAGATCGAAGGCTGGCTTGGGCGACGCCGCGAGGTTTGGGCACGCTACGATCGAGAGTTTGCCGACCTGCCGTGCGTCCGTCCCGCGTCCGAGGAGCCAGAAACGATTCACGCACGACACCTCTACACCTTGCTGATCGACGAAGCCGGCAGCGGAATCACGCGCGACCAGTTCCTACAGACTTTGCATCGCGGTGGCGTCGGCTGCGGCGTCCACTACCGGGCGCTGCACGCCCACCCCTACTACCGCCAGCGCTTCGGCTTTAAGCCGGACGATTTCCCCAACGCTTTTTACGTTGGCGAGCGCACGGTCTCGCTGCCCTTGTCGCCCCACCTGACCGATGAACAGGTCGATCGCATTATTGGGCTGGTTCGTTCAACCCTGACGATCCGTGACCGAACTTGACAGAAGTCGCCATCGTGGCTAGGACTCCGGCGCACCTGGGGATGGAACGGCTGATCTGCTCGCCCCTTTTGTTTTGGGTGAAAGTCTAGTCACGTGAATCAAGAAACAAATCCTCCCCACGCACCGAAGGGAACCGCCACGACGACCCGCGAGGCGGCGGGCGATCCCCACAGACAAGGCGAGAGCGCTCACACGCTCAAGTCGAGAATGGCGCGCGGCTCGGCCTGGGCACTCGTCGGCTACGCGAGCAGTCAGGCGCTCCGTCTAGTAAGCAATTTGATTCTGTGGCGCCTGCTCAACGCAGAAGTTTTCGGAATAATGGCCATCGTCAATGTTTTGATGCAAGGCCTCGGCATGTTCTCGGATGTTGGCATCGGCCCCGCCGTCGTACAGCACGAACGCGGCGACGATCCGATCTATCTCAACACCGCATGGACCATTCAGATCATTCGCGGATTCTGCCTTTTCCTGGTCGGCTGCATTCTCGCGGCGCCCGTGGCGGCTTTCTACAAACAACCCCAGCTTGCAGCGCTTATCCCGGTTGTGGCGTTTGGCGCGGCCATCTCCGGGTTCAACTCTACTCGCCTTTTCACTCTGGCGCGGAAGGTAGCCCTCGGACGACTAACGGCGCTCGACATGGGCTCGCAGATCGTCGGTCTCGTCGTGATGCTTGTCGGGGCCTGGAGCAACCGGAGCATCTGGGCAATCGTCATCGGAGGTCTCGCATCGAACATCGCGCGCGTGATTCTGAGCCACACGTTCCTTCCGGGGATCCGGAATCATCTTCGCTGGGATTCCACCTGCGTTCGGACCCTCCTGCGGTTTGGCCGATGGGTCTTCTTCAGCTCGCTGTTGTCCTTCATGGTGATGCAATCGGACCGGCTCATCTTTGGAAAACTAATCCCACTGAGCCTGCTAGGGGTCTATAGCATTGCGCTGACCTGGGCCACGCTACCGGATGCGGTTTTCGAGCACGTTTTCAGATCGGTATTGTTCCCTCTGCTCAGCCGGCTCCGCCAGCAAGGCGCCGACTTTTCCGCCGAGCTCGTCAAGGCGCGTACGCCGTGGCTGCTGCTTGGCGGCTGGAGCACGGCGTGCTTGATAAGCGGCGGTCCCACCCTGATCCGTCTGCTCTACGACGCTCGGGCGACCAGCGCGGGTTGGATCATTCAAGTCCTTGCGGTCGCCGGGTGGTTGATGTTGCTCGAGAGCGCAAATGCCACGTCACTTCTTGCGCTGGGCGAGCCCATGCGGCTCGCGGCCGACAACGCGGCGAAACTGGTGGGCATGATCGTCTTCATCCCGCTCGGCTACGCTCGCCTTGGTTTCCCTGGGGCAGTGGCAGGATTCGCGGCCTCGGATCTCCTGCGCTACGCGACCTCGGTGTACGGAGCGCGCAAGCACAAGGTCGCGTGTTTGGGCCAGGATGTTTGGATGTCCGTCCTGGTGATCGCAACGGCCGGTATGGGCATGCTCGCAGCTCGGTGGATCACGCCCTCCCTGCGCGCCATCGCCTGGCACCCGGCCCGGCTGGGCGTTGTGCTCGAAGGATTGGTCATCACGCTGTTTGTGAGCATCGGCTGGGGTTGGGTCTACCTGCGCGAGCGGTCTCGGCGCCACAAGCAGCTCACCTAGCCGTGCTCTCCGTGCGCGTCGCCATCGCGCCACGGCACGAAAGTCCGCTAGGAGGGTCTCGGGAGCGCAGGAGTCGGAAGCGCGCTCGTCGGCTCGCCTTCGATGGTCGCCCGGAAGTGCGCCACCATACCTCGGGCGATGTCCTCGATGGCGTGTTGCCGCCGCACATCTTCTCGCCCACGCAACCCCATCTCGGTAAGCTCTGCCAGAGGGGCGTCGAGGATCTGACGAATACTGTCGACGAGGGCTTCGACCGAGCCTGCCGGTACGAGCCAGCCGTTCCGTCCGGGAACGACCAATTCCGGGATTCCAGCCACAAACGTACTGAGCACGGGGCGCGCCCGCGCCAGCGCTTCCATGATGACGACCGGCAGCCCCTCGGCAAAGCTGGGCAATACGAACGCACAGCTTTCATCAAGCGAGCGCCGAATCGTTTCGCTGTCGGCCCAGCCCAGGATACGGACGTTCCGGTCAAGATGGTTGCGCTTGATGGCAGCCTCGATCTCGCCACGCAGGACTCCGTCGCCAATCAACACGAGCTCGACTTCGCGACCTTCCCTGTGCAACTGAGCCATCGCTTCGACTAGAAGAAGTTGGCCCTTCTGCTCGCACAAGCGACCAATGGTAACCAGTCGGCGCGGGCCCTGTATGGGGCTAGGAGCCGGGCCCAAAAAGTGGTCATCCACGCCGCAGCGAACGACCTTGATGCTCGACCAGTAGCGAAAACCGCAACGCCGGAACAGCTGGCTACGCCCGTAGCTGCTGATGGCCGCGACAAAGGACGCGCGTGCGATCTTTTCTCCCAGTTTCAAGGTGAGCGCCTTGTCGAACTCCTCGGGACCATGCGCCGTGAAGCTGTAGGTCGGGCCTCCCAGGTGATGGCACAACATCGCCACGGTGGTGGAATTGGTGCCGAAATGGGCGTGGACATGCTGAATTTTTTCTCGCGCGAGCCAACGTACGAGCACGCAGGCTTCCGCAAGATAGGCCACGTGCCGCCACAAGCCGCGGTCTGAGCGCCACCCAACGCGCATGGCAAGCCATAGCGCGCTCAAAAAGAGTGCACAATGCGCCGCGAACATCCTCACCATGGCTTGTAACAACCCCGCCCAACCGGCATCTAGTACGGTATGTGTCTTCCTAGCCTCGTCCTGGTCAAGCGGATCGATCAATTTGTCTGTCGACCGTCGGAGACTACAGCGCATGACTTGGCAACCCTCTCGTTCGACCGCGAGGATCTCCCGTCGAATAAAGACATGGCTGATCTTCGGGTACTGGTTGACAAGGTAGGCAATTCTCATCACGCGAACCCTAGCACGCACGCGCGCGATGAAGCCGGCTTAGGCCCCATGAACGTCAATCGGCTCGACGGTCCGATTGGAGAACGGCATTTCGCCGGTCGTTCTGATTCCAAGCCGCGAGCTCCCCACTTCATCGCTCGACGAAATTTTTTAATGTCTGAAGGATGTTACTAGTCCCTTGCGATATGTAAGCCACTTCACGCTTGACACGAAAACGGCGCCGTGGTCTCTTCCATCTTCAAATTTAATATAGGAGCCTAGCATGGGATCATCAAGTGGAACACTGCGGCGTCACGAGGCTTGGGTAAGCTCTCTGCAGCGCTTGGTTGATGCCGCGATTGTAATCCTGGCGCAGATCCTCGCGCACTCCGTCTACGGTGAGCCGTGGCGTGAGCAGACGATGACTATCACCGTCATCGGACTGTTGGTATATGGATTCGCGGCCGAGGTAAGCGGCCTGTATCGGCCGTGGCGGATGGAGACCATCCTTCGCGAAACCAAGGATACCCTGATCGCGTGGCTGCCGGTTCCCTTGGCGCTGCTGGCCTTCTGGTTCTTTACCAAAACCTCGACGCAATACTCCCGCGTCGCCGCGTTCGGTTGGTTTATTCTCTCACCGCTCCTGTTGTGCGGCTTGCGCGTCGTCGTCCGGATCGGACTGCGCATTCTCCGCGCCCAGGGGCGCAACATGCGTCGAGTTGCCATTCTCGGCTGCACCAAAGATGCCGAACGACTGGCCGAATCGTTTGAGAATCTCCCGTGGCTCGGACTCAGGCTGACCGGAGTGTTCGATGACCGTTCCGAGAAGCGCCGGCATGTTCCCAAGCATCCGCGGTGCAAGGTCGTCGGCAATTCGGAGGACTTGATTCGCCAATGCCGCCAGGGTTCGATCGACGTGGTTTACGTCGCGCTTCCCCTGCGCGCCGAGCTGCGCACGGCAGGGCTTCTTTCCGTTCTCGCGGACACCACGGTGACAGTCTACCTCGTGGCCGATTTTCTTTACTACAGCTTGCTGCGCGCGCAGTGGAGCCAGGTTGGCAATATCCCTGTGGTTAGCGTTCACGATTCGCCATTCGAGGGCGTGGTCGGGTGGGTGAAGCGCATGGAGGACTTGGTTCTGGGAAGTGTGATTGTCCTGCTCACCGCGATCCCGATGATCTGTATCGCCATCGCCATCAAGGCCAGCTCATCCGGCCCGGTTTTCTTCCGGCAGTGGCGCTACGGCTTGTGCGGAAGGAAAATCCGCATCCTCAAGTTCCGCACCATGAAGGTGTGCGAGGATGGCCCCGCCATCGTCCAGGCTTCAAAGAACGATCCACGTGTCACCAAGGTTGGACGGTTCTTGCGTCGCACCTCGCTCGACGAGTTTCCACAGTTCCTGCAAGTTTTGAGCGGCGAGCTCTCGCTAGTCGGCCCGAGACCGCATGCCGTGGCTCATAACGAGCAATACCGGGCCCTCATTCACGGCTACATGCTTCGTCACATGGTCAAGCCTGGAATCACCGGCTGGGCGCAGGTCAATGGCTGGCGGGGAGAAACAGCCGAGCTGGAGAAGATGGAGCAGCGTGTTCAGCACGACTTGGAGTACATCCGCAACTGGAATCTCCTCCTCGATCTGAAGATCATTTTCCTGACTATTTTCGGCGCCAAAAAGGGCCGAAACGCTTACTAGCTCTTGCCCTCACTCGACGAGTTACCTGGCTCCTCGCTAGCGCCGCCAATGCGCCTAGGTCACGTCTTTCGACAGCCCGGCGTCGTGACGAGGGAAGCCTACCTGTCGCAGGGACACGAACCGCTTCTGCCGGAAGAAGCGGCCATGGTGCGCACGTCGGTTGAAAAGCGGCGGCAGGAATTTACCGCCTCGCGGAGTTGTGCACGCCAGGCATTGGCCCAAATTGGCATCGCTAACTTTCCCTTACTCCCCGATCAGCATCGTGCGCCCATCTGGCCCGCGTCGGTTGTGGGATCCATTACACACACCGATGGTTGTCCGAAGGGATATTGCGGGGTCGCAGTTGCCGAGCGACGCATCGCCATAGGCCTTGGCCTGGATGCCGAGCCAAGCCAGCCCCTTCCCCGCGACGTCTGGCGGTTGGTGCTCGACGAGCTGGAGCAGCGGGATGCTCAGGAAGCCTCGTCACCAGGGATCCGCGCACGGCTAGTTTTCTCCGCGAAGGAAACCACGTACAAGACCCTTTTTCCCGTCTTCAGACGGTTTCTTGAATTCTCTGACGTCCACATCGACTTTCCGCCCGAGCAGGGCGTTTTTTTCTCCGAGCTAGTCGGCGCAGCCCGAGATATTGGTCTGGCCGAGACGAGACTTGTGGGACGATTCGTCATCGATGACGAGCTGCTGGTCACCGGTATGATCCTGCCTGCCGCCGGTTTAGGCCTTGCCCAAGAAGGGCTGTCGCTTCACCATGATACTTGCTAGGAGAGGACGCAGGACGCAAGCGATGGGGCTCAAACGCGGCGACAACGACGGATCCGACCACGAGACGCTCAGCTTTGCTGAGTTCGTCAATCGGGACAGCCCTCGTCCAGGCTCCGATGGCGCTTCGCTCATCTTCGCTGAGCCGGGCGACGATCAACAGGTCTTTCCCCTGACCCGCAATCCCACTGTCATCGGCCGGTCAAACAACGCAGACCTGGTTCTGACCGATCCAAGCATTTCTGACTTTCACGCTCGCATCATCAAGCACAGTTTCGGATACACAGTTGAGGACATGGGGTCGGTCGAAGGAACCTTTGTGGGCGAACGTCGCATCAACCATGCTCGCCTGGTCAACGGCGACAACCTGCGGCTGGGAAACACTGCGCTTACCTTCGTAAACGAGCGGGAGACCCGCGCCAAAGACCGCCCCAAGACCATGGAGCTGGTGACGGTGCGAGGAACCGCCAAAGGACTGTCTCCTCGGACAACAGTCGTGCGAGATGCCTATTCGCGCTCGAACACTGTCCGTCGCATCGAAACCCCAACCTCCGTGACGCCCGAGAGCAGGCGGAGAGCGGCAGACAGCGACGATGCCCAGCCGTCGATCGACGATATTCTGCTCAAGATCATCCGCGCTTTTCGCTTCGTCCGACATCACGTCTGGCTGATCCTGACCTTCGCAATCGCTGGCACTGCCCTCGGTGCCGCCAGCTACAAGTACTATCCCCCAGTGCGGGCCGCCTACTGCATCGTGACCCTGCACCACGCACCCAAGACCAACCCCATCGAGCCAGACGCGCACCAGCCCCAATCCGATTCGATGCGGTTCTTCGCCGACGCCGAGCGAGCTTTCGTTAGCCGCGCCAACATCATGTCCACCCTCAAGACGCTCGGCGTGGCGAATCCCAACGAAGCGTCGGCGGACGGAATCGCCAAGCGAATGCGCTTCGATTCCCTGGGCAACGACACCTACTCCGCCACGCTGACTCCAAACCTGTTCGGCCGCCATGACGATTCGCACGTGGCGTTTCTCGATGCCCACGTCAAGAATTACGTCGAGTCGGAAGTCGAGAAGAAGCTCAAAGTCTTCGTCGCGGAAGTTGACTTTCTGCGCTCCCAGATGGAGGCGTCCGACAAGCGCCTGCAGGAAATCTCGGAGCAGACCGTGGATTTTCGCGAAGCCCATTCGGATCAGATCCTGGCCCAGGGAAGTTTGAACTCGGGATCGCCGGCAGAGCTCGAAACGCGCCGAATCGACCTCTCTGGCCAGATCAATCGTCTTTCCGGCGAGCTGGAGGGGATTCGCAGCCAGCTCGCCCGCGGCAGTGCGCTAAGTCAGGCCAAGGCACAATCGGGGCAGGCTGATCGGGAGGCCCTCGCCAGCGTAACTCGCAAGCTCGGAGAGCTGCGCGCGCAGGGGTTTGCCGACGGGCATCCCGATGTGGAACGCCTGCTGATGGAGCAGAAGGAGCTGCAGCGGGTGGTCGATGAACATCTCCATTCCGATGTAACCCAGTTCGAAAAACGCTCGAATGCCGCCTACGACACCCTTCAAAGTCAGGCCGATCAACTGGAAGCCCAACTCAGGGCCGCGCGCTCCGAGCGTGGGTTTATCGAATCCAACCTACGCTCCCTGCGCACCGTCAGTAGCGAGTCGCCCAAGGTCAACGCGCGAATCGACGAGCTTGTGCGCATGAAGGACGAAGCCGTTCGGCAACATGGCATTCTTTTTGACCGTTTGAAAAAGGCCGAGGTCCAACTTCAGCTTGAACGTGTGTCCGCGACCTCGCGCTACGAGATCGTGATCCCCGCGCGGCTGGAATCGCCGCCGGGGCGGAAGATCTATGCTATGCGCCTCGCCTCGGGGCTGGGGCTTGGCCTCTTGCTGGCAGCTCTCGTGCTTGGCATCGGCGAGCTCATCAGGCTCTTTACTCGGGTGGCGCAAGGAAACGCAGCCACCGTCGTGTTGCTCGCTCTGTGTGCCTCGCTCGCCCTGGGTTGCGCCCACGACGAGCGGTTCACCTGGGTGGAGGACGTCCCACTGAGGGAAGCTGGCTCTGAAGGCGTCATCCACGCTCGCGACACGATTTTGGTCGAAGTTCAGAAGCAGCCAACCCTTTCGGGTGAATTCGTCGTCCGCGACGATGGCCACTACGCGCAGCCCATGGTGGGTAGCGTTCATGTCGCCGACCTGACGCCTGGGCAAGTTGCCAGGGGCGTCGCGGTCGCCCTCAAGGACGTTGTCATCAACCCCGTGGTGTCGGTCTGGATTACCAAAGTATCCCCAATTCGCGTCAGCGTGGTGGGCGAGGTAAAGACGCCAGGTACCTTCGAGCTCACGCGCGATCGGAGCCTGCTCGCCGTGCTTGCCCTGGCGGGTTGGCTGACCGAGTTCGCGCACAGTGACCGCATCTTCGTCGTGCGAGCGGGAGGCGCGGATCGGATCCGTTTCCGCGTGCGTGACATCACGACCGCCGAGCCGCACGCCGCCCAGTTCGTGCTGGCGGATTCGGACGTCGTGGTCGTGGAGTAGCGACGATGTTCGCCGGCGGCCCGGTGATCCTGTCCGTGCTGTGCTGGCTGCAAGCGAACGCGCAAGTGGAGGTTGGCGGTCGAGCTGAGCTGAGAGCCGGGGAGATGCCCACCCTTGTCCAGACCAGCGGGACGCCGCAGTACGGTTCGCAGAACATCCTATTTGCCGCGATCACGCCCACCTTGGCGCTCTCCTCGCGTTCAAGTGACAATGAGCTGCGGGCTGGCTATTCGGCGCGATTTCTCTGGGGCGTGTCCGACACTGCCGCCCAGATTCGACCCCTTATCCTGCAAACCTTGACGCTCGCCGATGTCTATCGGCCTTCAAAGCGCAGCACCTGGCACACGGATCTGCGCGCGATCTATGGCGAGGAAGACTCGATTGCCCTGGCACAGTTGCTACCCGGCCAGGCTACGCTACCGACATCGATGAATATCTTTTCGGTAGCAGGATCCGCGGATGCAGCTTGGCGGAGCACACACCTGACGACCCTGTCATTCCAGGTCGCTGCACTCCATCGTCAGCCACTCGACAACACGACATCCGGAACAAACACGTTCGTCTTGAGCACGCAAACAAACGTAGGCGCAACACCGGAATTGAACTATTCGCTCTCGCGCCGCTCGCACCTCGAGCTCTCGGTGCCCGTCAGCTACTACAATTCCGTCACCAACACGCCGTCACGCCGCAAGCTTGTCGCACCAAGCGAACTCGTGCTCGCCAGCTACTACAATTCCCTCGCCAACACGTCGTCGCTCACCCCATCGTCAGGTCCACTTGATGCTCTCGTCGTTCAGCCCCAGATCGCCTGGATCGACGAGCTGTCGCGATGGCATCGGCTACACTTGGCCGTTGGGGTTTCCTACGCTGACATCATCAGGCAACCCCCTCTCGCTGCGCCCTACCCGTCCTACCCCATCACGCCGATTGTCAACACCAGCCTGGATTCGCTGCTCCTCAGAACGCGTTCGGTTGTGCTCCGCTCGACCCTATCCGCCGGGGTAGGCTGGTACATGGATCCAGTTCTTGGCACCGGGGTGCCGCGCGCGCCGCTCGCGGCTCGTATCGACGCCACCTTGGGAACGTACTGGAACGCCGGGGCCTACGTCAATTTCACGACCGACGCCAGTCGGAGACCATTGGCGGCGGTAATTCCGGCAGGCATCACCGTTCCCCAGAATGGATATCCGAACGAAAGAAATGGTGGATTTCCGGATGAGACCGTTCTGAGCGCCGGCATTCCAGTCCGTTACACCTGGCCACAGCTCCTATCCGTCGAGTTTGCCGCCCGGTACACCGTGCGTGCTCCCCATCTGCGGGTCCCAGACCAATACTTCCAGTGGGGAGAAACCGAAATCTGGGCAACCCTGACGTTGTCCACGCTGAGCAGATTGCCCTTGGGACCATCCTAATCACCTCGAGATTTTGTTTCAACGAGCTGGCGAAGTTTTCGGACGTCCTGGGGCGGACGATAGCTTCAGCTCTTTGGCTTTGGCTGGAGCTCCTCGGTGTGCGTCGCCGGCGGGCGAATGTGGGACGAGCGAAAAACCAGATAGCGGCTGGCGATGAAGTTGAATGCCGTCGCGGCGGCAATTCCGACCAGCGCCGCAAGTTGCGGCCGCAGCGAGAAGGTCCTGCCCATAAATACCAGCGTCATGAAATAGTTGATGAGCGCACCGACCGAACAGGCCGCCATGAAGCCGATGAACTGCCGCACCCAACTTTCCTTGCGGGATTCCCCGAAGCTGAAACGCCGGTTGAGCACGAAATTGAAACACATGGAAAGGATGATGGCCAACGCCACGGCCGGCTTGGACGGCACGCCCCAGCCAAGAATCACGGTGAGGAGGACCAGATTCACCACCGTCCCGAGTGCGCCGACGGTCAGGAATTGAAGAAGCTGAGACCACGCGCCGAATTTGAACGAATAGAGCCTGCGCAGATGTTTGACGTAAAGCAGTTGCTGCCTCATCGTCAGCTTGCTCTTGCCGAGCTGTCGGTCCTCGAAATGGATGGGAACCTCGACCACGCGCTCGCACCCGCACTTGACGATGAGCTCTAGCCCGATCTTGTAGCCCACGGGGTTGAAGGCCTGCCCAGCCTCGAACGTGGATCGCCGAAGCGAAAAGAAACCAGCCATCGGATCGCGGGCGGCGGTAAGGGGCCGCGCCAGCAGGGTAGCCACGCGGCTGTTGAGCCAGCGCAGGAATCCCCAGTCGTCGGACGTCGATCCGCCCGTCACGTAGCGCGAGCCGATGACGAAGTCCGCGCCTTCCTCGAGCTTGCGCAACATGTGCGGAATCGCTTCCGGGGGGTGGCTGAGGTCGGCGTCCATGCAGACGAGGACATCGCCTTTGGCGCGCCGGAGGCCGTCGAGCACCGAGGCGCTTAGGCCACGGTCGGAGGTGCGGACGACGATTTGAACCCAGGCCTCTGGTCGCGCGGCGATGAGCTCGGCAGAGCCATCGCGGCTGTCGTCGTCCATGATGACGACGTCGAGATCGAGTCCGCTGTCTTCTCGAACCTTGGCGATCCGAGCAATCAAGTGGGGAAGATTCTCCGCCTCCTTGTAGGTCGGAACGATGACAGTGACCCTTGACGATCCGCCAGAAGCGGACTGGGCGGCGGACGGCAAATTATCCAAGAAGGTCTTCTTTCGGGCCGAAGTAGGGTGATGGCTCGGTGGAAGGCAAAATCTACCAGAGTTTGCGCAACACCGTTGTTGGATAGTAGTGGCCAAGAATGTCCTGGTACTTCTTGCCGGCCTCGGCCATACCGATGGCGCCGGTCTGGCACATGCCCACGCCGTGGCCGAAACCCGCGCCGTGAAAGACCGCGCTGCCGGCCTGCATTTCCACCACGAAGAGCGAGCTGCGCAGATTGCCGAAGGCCTGGCGGATACGAAGCTCGCCTCTGATCACTTCCGAGCGTACTGCGCCGCTGACCTTCACCACGCGTGCCCGGCCAGAGACGCCGCGCTCCTGGACCTCGATGGACTTGATCGGGCCGAGGCGGTACTTGACCAGCAACGTTTCGAGCTCGGCCGCTGAACGTGTAACTGTCCAACGATAACGGTCGCCGCTGCCAAGATGGGACTGTCCGCAGAATGATGGTGGCGGATGGGCAATGAAGGCCGCGATGTTCTCGGATGTGATGCCGCCAGCGTAAGGATCGCCCGCAGTTTTCGCGGCGTCGCGATGACCGCGCAGCGAAGGCAACGCCGGCATCTCGGGCCACGCGTTCTCATTGTTCTCGGTGTGCCCGCCGCAATTTGCGGAATACACGGTGTCGGCCAGATCGTTTCCGTCGGCCTCGAACAACACTTCGCCGCGCGTGGCCTCGACCGCGGCCGTGGTGCGCGGCGTTTCGTGGCCGGTACCGGAGTAGACTTGGCAGTGGGTCTGCGAGCAAAGACGAAATGGATCGCCGATGTGGCGCGTGCCTATCTTGGACAGCAGCTCGCCGCGCGCCGCGACGGCCTGCGCCTTGAGCGCTTCGTCGGGCGCGCTCGGAAAAATCTCCGCCGGAATCAGCCCGGCGAGCAGCTTGTTTTCCGGTACGGCGTTGACCACCGCCATGCTGCCCAAGCGGTCGATCGTGACGTACACGCGGCCTGCGTACGATCCGGCGATCTTGAATTTCTCCTTGCCGCGTTCGCCACCCCCTTCCACGCGCAAGGGAGCGTCGCCGAGGGGAACGAACCACAGCACGCCTTCGTTGCGAACCTTGAAACCGGACTTTGCGCCTGTGGCTTCCATCTGGCCGTGGGGTCGGTCGACTAGCTCGGTGAACGTACCGGGGTGAACAAGCGTCGACTTGACAGCCAAACGCTCTAGCGCCCGTTCGGTTTCCTCCGGCGAAGCGAACGGTCCGACGCCGACGATGGCCTCGCGCCGGTCGAGCACCTCGCCGCTCACACCGAAAAGGGTGCCCTGCTCGAAACGCCGCGCTTTTTCCCCCTTCTCGCTCCAGCTCGCGATTTGCCGATCGGCCTCCTGCCCCTTGGCCACCGGACCGCGCCACACCACCGCCCAATAGCGCAGCTTCGCACCCGACGTGGCCGACGCACGAATCTGCCAAGAATCATCCGCTCTAATCTCTGGACCACCATCCCCCTCGGGCAAGAGGCGCACGCCACCCGACCCCGCGGTGATGGTTACGCTCGAAAGCCCTTCCGCGATCGCCACCGGCACCACCGGTAGTCCATCCTTGGTGAAGCGAAACTCCGCCGAGTAGATCGAGCGCAGTTTGTCGGCGCCCGAGAACTCATCAGCGGCATGTCCGAGCGCGGGCGCGGCAAGGGCCGCAACCAGCGTTGCAAGCGACCAGCGTTTCATCCCAGATCCGTGGTGGAAAGGTAACGCAGGTTGAGTGCGTTGACCGTGAAATGGGCCACCACCGGACCGCTCAAGTCACCGGCCCACATGAAGAGCTGGCCAAACACCAGCCCGGCGACGAGCGACGAGAACGTCCAAGGCAGAAACCTCACCTTTGGCCCGATATGCAGAAGGGCAAAGATTGCGCTCGATCCCCAAAGTCCAATGGCGGGCAACAGCGCCCCTCGGAAAAATATCTCCTCGCCGATCGCCGAAGCAACGGCCAGCACGACGATTTCGGAGCCGGGCAAGGGTCCGAGCAAAGCGCGCAGATCGCGGTGCAGGGCACGTCCCCATTCAAATCGGTGCGTGGCGAATCGCGAGCCAAAGACGAACCCGAGCCCGATGAGCAATCCCGCCAGGATACCGATCATGACCTGCGGATCGTCGCGGCCAGCAAATCTCCACACGCTGGCGTCTCCCCGCGCCGTCGACCACGCGATCCCGGCTGAGGCCAACGCCAAATACAAAACCAGGACCAAGGCCGGCCGCGACCAACTTCGACTGGCATCGGGCATGCGTGCCAACATACCAGCAAAGCCGTCGGTCCAGGCAGGCATGACAGACCAACAGCGCATCGAGCTACCACGACGTGCCATCAGAGTAATGCAGCGACAACCCAGGAATTCCTCGTGCCTGCGAAAGCTGCAGTCAGATTCCCACGAACCACTTTGGTTTGTTGCGAATGACACCATGCGCTCATGGTAGAGCTTGGACCGTCATGGCGCTCGGCGCAGTCCGGTCGAAGCGATTCGGTCCCAGGCCCACTGTCGAAGATTCGGTGGTGCGCGAAGTCGGCTTGCAAAAGCTGCTGTCGAGTCGCATCTGCGACCTGACCCTCAAGGTCGAGGATGTGCTTTTCGACTGTCTGGCCCAGGTCACAAGCGAGCTGCGTGCCCGGGACATCACCTTCATCCCGGCCTTCTACCTGGGCGACGACGATTTCTGGACCGCCGACCGAGCCACCAGCGTGAACGTGCCCTGGTACCTCGCTAATGCCTTGCTTTGGCAGCTGGTCAACGACCACCTGTTCGAGTACACACGCGAGGAAGTCGTGATGTATCTGCGGCACGAGACCGGTCACGCCATCAACTACGCCTTCGAGCTTTGGAAGCGTAAAGACTGGACGCAGACCTTCGGCGAGTTTCGCCGGCCGTACCGCGACGTCTACAGCCCGAATCCGTGGAGCCGCGACTACGTTCGCTACCTTCACCGCGCCGGCATGTACCACTACGCGCAGAAACACCCTGACGAGGACTTCGCCGAAACGTTCGCCGTGTGGCTAGATCCCTCGTCGCGTTGGCGGCGGCGTTACCGCGACTGGCAGGTCGCTCTGGCCAAACTGGAATATCTCGAACGGGTCGTGGACGTCGAAGGCGTATGCCGGGGCTCGCCGTCCAACCATCGCCTCGGCCAGCGCGTGCTCTACAGCGATATCAGGGAGACCGTCGCCGACTATTTCGACATCGAGCACGCGGTAGATCCCGACCTGGCGGAGTACCGCCGCGATCTGCTCGAAATTTTCCCGCGTCGTTCCGAGCGGAGGCGCGGCGCACAGAGCGGTATTTCGGCGGCACGCTTCATCCAGCAACACCAGCCCATGCTGATCGACAAGCTGGGCAGCTGGATAGGAAAGTCCGACCGTCGGGTGATCGGCCGCTTCCTTCGCCAGCTCCAGGCGCTTTGTACCTACGAGCACCTGGTGGTTCCGGAGAACCAGCGCAACGAACGGCTAGTCGACCTCACCATCGTCGCCACCTGGCACGTGCTCGACGGCATTCACCGCCTGAGCGGAAGATAGATCTCCGCCACTGACCACCCACCAGGCCGAACCGCCACGCCGGCTATTTACTCGACCGTCAGACCAACTTGGATGATCTTGCGCAAGACCTCCGCGCCGATGCGCGGGGCTCGCTTTTCCTCCTCGAAGATGATCTGTGCCAGCGTCTGCGCGGTGAGATCCGCGCTGCTAACATAATCAGTCACCTGTACGTCGTCGCCCTTGCGGACAAAGCCAGCGACATCGGCCAGAGTCACGTAGTGACGCTCGGTCGTGTCGTAGAGTTTTCGATTTGAGTAGCGCTTGATGATACGCATGGTCCGCTAAGAATGACACGCGTCGGCGAGTTGACAAGTTTGTCTTAGCGCCGGGCTATCAGCGGGCCGAAAGGCTAAACCCAATCGGCGGCCGTCATCATCTTATGGAGTGAAGTCGAGACCAGACCGACGCAAAACCACACACATCTTCCAGACCTAGATAGTCCTCATTTCGGAGCCCCGCTCTCATGGCCCAAGATTCGATCGACCTTCGCGAGCTCACGCAGCGCGAGTACCCTTACGGCTTTACCACCGATCTGGATGCCGATGCGGCGCCGCGGGGGCTCGGCGAAGACGTCATTCGGCTGATATCGACCAAGAAGGATGAACCGGCATTTCTCCTCGAATGGCGTCTACGCGCCTACCGCCATTGGTTGACCATGACGGAGCCGCGCTGGCAGAGCGTGCACTACGATCCCATCGACTACCAGGACATCATCTACTACTCGGCGCCGAAGCCCAAAGGCGCGGGCCCCAAGAGTCTCGACGAAATCGATCCGGCCCTGCTCGCCATGTTTGGAAAGCTTGGAATTTCCGTCGCCGAGCAGGAACGTCTGAGCGGCATCGCGATGGACGCGGTGGTGGACAGCGTTTCGGTGGCGACCAGCTTCAAGGCCAAGCTGGGCGAGCTCGGCATCATCTTCTGCTCGTTCTCCGAGGCCGCGCGCAATCACCCCGATCTCGTGCGCAAGTACCTCGGCTCGGTGGTTCCGCCCAACGACAACTTTTTCGCCGCCCTCAACTCCGCCGTCTTCAGCGACGGCAGTTTTTGCTACATCCCGAAGGGTGTGCGCTGCCCGATGGAGCTGTCGACCTATTTTCGCATCAACGCCGCCGACACCGGACAGTTCGAACGCACCCTCATCATCGCCGAGCCGGACAGCTACGTCAGCTATCTCGAGGGCTGCACGGCCCCGCGCCGGGACAAAAACCAGCTTCACGCGGCGGTTGTCGAGCTGGTAGCCCTCGACAACGCCGAGATCAAATACTCGACGGTGCAGAACTGGTATCCCGGCGACAAAGACGGCAAGGGCGGCATCTACAACTTCGTCACCAAGCGTGGCAAGGCGGTTGGACGCAACTCGAAGATTTCCTGGACCCAGGTGGAAACCGG